>WNGG01002537.1_pt1 | contig 32212 bp, 30 predicted proteins | sample 5400661 | NCBI WGS metagenome assembly WNGG01 (sample SAMN13153372, study PRJNA577476) | soil metagenome | isolation source: 100 cm soil or saprolite under Garry oak tree replicate 1 | place: USA:California | collected 2016-06-15
CCCGACTCAAGGTCCTGGTAACCAGTCAGGCGGTGTTACGCCTGTACGGCGAACACACTTGGGAAGTCCCTCCGCTCGAGCTGGTCGACCCCCACCACCTGCCGGATCTCGCCGCACTTGGTCGTTGCCCCGCCATCCGCCTCTTTGTCGAACGAGCCCAGGCGCTCAAGCCCACCTTTGTGCTGACCGAGCAGAATGCGGCAGTGGTGGCGGAGCTGTGTGCTCACCTGGATGGTCTGCCCCTGGCCATTGAACTGGCCGCCGCTCGCATCAAGCTCTTTTCTCCCACCAAGCTCCTTGAGCAGCTGGCTGGGAAGGGCAACGGCTCACTCTCCCAGGCAAGAGGATCCAAGGAGGCCTTGACCTTCTTGAGCCAGAAAACCCGCAACGTGCCAGAACGCCAGCAGACCTTGTGGAAGACGTTGGACTGGAGCTACCAGTTATTGGATAGCTCGGCGCAGCACCTGCTGGCGCACCTGGGCGTGTTCCAGGGAGGCTGGACAGTCGAGGCGGCCAGGGCTGTTTGCCTGAGCGAGCCAGACCTGCGTGAGGAACTGCTCGATCGCCTGGAGGCCTTAGTGAACCAGAGTCTGATCGTCCATCACCCTATGGAGGAAGACGGAATTGTCCAAGAGCCGTTCGGTCGCTTCTCGCTGCTGGAGATCGTGCAGAGATATGCGTTGGCACGTTTGAGTGAGAGCGGGCAGATGCAGCAGGTACAGCGGCGGCGTGCCCAGTATTATCTTACACTCGTCGAGAGCAGCGAGCCAGACCTGTACGGCGGAACAAGGCAGAGAACAACTATGCGGCTCCTCGAACGGGAGCAGGACAACATCCGAGCGGCGTTGGCTTTTGCGGTCGAGCAGGGAGAAGTGGAGATCGCTCAGCGCTTCTGCGGTGCATTCTTTCTGTTTTGGGGCAGGCGTGATCAAGCAGAGGAGGGGCTGCATTGGTTGGAAGCCACGATGCAGTTGGGGAGCGAGATGCCGTTCTCCAGACAGAGCAAACTGCTGCTGGCCAAGGGGTGGTTGTTCCTGCGACAAGGAGCCTACGAGCGAGCACAATCCCTGTTGGAGGAGTGCCTGGCCCTCGGGCAGGATGGTGCTGACCTACCAACCAGAGCCTTCATTCTGCGTGCTCTTGGGGAAAGCTGGTTTCTTCAAGGGGAGTACGCTCAGGCAGTTAGCTCCTTTGAAGCATGCCTGGACTGGTATCGAGCCAATGGAGATCAAGAGCACTACGCATTCGTCCTGGCGCGGATGGGAGTCATATTCCAGCTCCAGGGAGACGCAAGCCGGGCAAAAAGCATGCTGAGCGAGAGTGTGAGCTTGCTGCGCGCAAGAGGGCAACACACGAAACTCTTCATTGCACTCGCTGAACTGAGCGACCTGGAAGGGTCTCAGGGAAAGCTGATCCAGGCGCTGGGGCACATGAGAGAAGCCCTGCTCATTGTGCAAGAGATAGGACATCGGCCCACGATCGGGCCGACTATCGCGTTGGCCTTGATCGAGTGCGCCAGTTATCTGCGAGAACTGGGGAAGCAAGAGCGTGCAGCCCAGATAGGAGGAGCGGCAGAGGCGCTGTTGGAACGATTAGATGCGATATTTCCAGTCATCTACTATCGCCGGTACATGTCCAAGCTGGAGGGGCTCAAAGCCCAGGCGAATGGGGAGAAATGGGATGTTTGGTGGGCAGAGGGTAGAGCGCTCTCGCAGGAACAGGCGATCATGTTGGCCTTACAGGCGAGCCAGGAGATGGTGTCACACTGATCTGCTAGGATGCTGATGCTCTCTGCAACCTTACGATGGGTATGGTCAACTTATTGATTTAGTTCTTCACTGCATTATTGCCCAATCCGTTTCAAAGAAGACGTGTTGCGAGTCAAACGAAGCCGATGCAGCCGTGTCATCCTGAGCGCCGCGAAGGATCTCTCGGCGGCCAGAGATCCTTCGCGGCGCTCAGGATGACAAAGCGAGAGGGTCTCTTCTTTGAAGTGTATTGGCATTATTGCCTCCCGTTTTCCGGTTGATATGGTAGGTAGGGGTAGTTTTGGGAGGATGCAGAAGAAGCTGGCAGGGCATTATGCATATCTCCATTACCTGACTGACGGCCTGATGTGATCACACGAAGTACACTGCTGATGGTCAATCCGTTATCCTCTACATCCTTCAAAACACCGGTAACATTTGAATGTGGAGGAGTAGGGTTGCCATTGTTATGAAGCTTGAATGCCTCCACAGAAGCAAGTAGCTGCTCTGTCAGGCGTGTCAGGTACTCCATATTTTGTGAAGCTTCATGTGTACTCTGGCTACTTTGTTGAGTTGAATGAGAAACGCTTTGCATAACTTGGACTATATTGCTTGAAGACTCCAACTGCTGCATTGCCATCTGATTGATGGTTTCAATTTCCTGTGCTTGGCGTTCAATGAGGCCAAAGATCCGTTGCAGAGATTTCTCCGTCTCTTGAGCGAGGTCTGCTCCTAGAGACGTTTCAAGTTGCGTATCGCGCATCGAAACTGCCACTGATCCGATATCTTCACGAATGCTGCGGACGATATGCACAATCGTTTTAACTTCTTCCTTCGCCCTCTCCGCCAAACGTCGGATATCAGCGGCAACGGCAGCAAAACCTTTGCCATTTTCGCCAGCCATCGCCGCCTGGATGGCTGCATCTAAGGCAAGGCGGTTTGTCTGGTGGGCAACAGTAGCAATAACCTCTACAATGTTGTTGATCTCGTGCGAACGCTCGGAGAGCGTTTGCACCTTATTGGCCGTATTCTGCACATTTTTATGGATACGTCCTATACCTTCAGCCGTCTGCGATACCGCTTCGCGTCCGCCTTGCGCTGCTTGGCGTACCTCATGAGTACTGTGATACAATATTTGTGCGCGGTCAGAGGTCTGCCGACTGGCATTGGCCATACGCTCTACCTCCATAGCGGCTTTAGTGATCTGGTATATATGCGTATCCGCAACTTCCACTACTTGGGTCATGTACTCAAATGTCAAGCTGGTGTAGTTTTGTACCTCGCTAGCAACCTGCTTCACACGAATTATCAGGCTGGACAATTCTTCTACCATGTAGTTGAAGGAGTCTGCTAGCACACCGAGGGCGTCGCCTGTGACCTCTGCTTGTATGCGCAGGTCTCCTTCGCCGACGCCGCTGACTTCGCTCACCAGTTTCTCTACCTGCAATTGCAGTGAATCGCGCTGGGCCTGTACTTCCTGGATAAGGCGGACAATATTATCGAGCATGTTGTTCATCGACATGGTTACCAGGCCAATTTCGTCATGGCTCTTGACGCGTGCGCGTACATGGGTTTCGCCCTTGGTAATGCGCTGGGTGAGTAAGGCAAGACTGCGCAGGGGGCTTGTAATCGTCAGGTTCACCAGCCATCCCGTCGCGAGGACGATCAAAATGGTACTGCCAAGAGCGACGATTGTCGAGAGTAAGACCGGTTGCGTCACCGATGGCCCAATGGCAGTCACCGTCTTGCCTATAGCTGCCGCGTCATCTGCCACCCGTCCCCAGTTGTTGTCTAGATCTGTGAAGAGAAAGTTGGCATGCCATAGGATGGTGTATGCCTGGTTGTATTTTGCACTCAGTACATTCATCGGGAGTTCGGCGGGATGATTGGGGAGTGTAGGATCCAGGCTATCGAGAAGCGTCATCTCCTGCTTCTGCAGCTTTTGGTATGCGGGCCAGTTGGATGACACCACCGCATTGAGCGATTGGTGCTGGTCACCAATGATTCTGGGCTCGACCGAAGGATTATCGTTGATCAGGATACTTCGTACGGTATTCATATTGCTGGAAGTAGCCAGGTCGTAGTTCGCCTGGTAATCGACGAGCGTTTGTTGGAAGTCAGCTTCGCGAGCTGCGATATCCGCACTCACCAACCCACCGGCATTGGCGAGCGAGGGGTCAGTGATCTTGCCGGAGAGGCTGGCAAAGATCTCGTTGAAGCGCGTTTGCACCAATGCGTTCATGCGCTGCAGGTTGACCAACTGGTTGGAGGCCAGGTTTTGTGCGTCAAAACTGGTTTGCACGGCCTGGCCGCGGACCGTGAGAGAAGAAATATAGGTATTGCCGAGGATGAAAATCACAATGGCAGGGATGAGCGCTGCTATTGCGAAAAACAAGGAGAGGCGACGGGAAATAGGTATATTACTCACAAATCTGATCATAGAAGCTTCTATCCCTTCTCAAGCAACGTGCGACTTCAGGATACATGTGCGCTCGTTCGTCCAATTTAGATTGCCTATGGGCTCTCGCTCAAACCCTCCGACCGGCAGACCGCATTCCCTGCGCGACACCCGGGCGTCTTCCTGCCCCGGCATGGCCAAGTGCTTTCGGCGAGGTCCCTATGGACCATGCACTTTCCAGCAGCAATGGTCTGCCCAACCTTCCTTAGAAGCCGAAGAAGTGGATCTGCTCCCAGATACATTCATCTTCATCGATGTATGCCCCGGTTGAACATGCCGACACCAGTACCCCAACCAGGGAATACAGCGGCTACCAGTTGCCACAAAAGCCCATCAGCTTACGCTTACACATCATGCAGGAACATTGTAGGAAAGAACGTCCCAGAAAAGTTTACTACGCTTTTGCAGAAAAAGGAAAGGTTCGAAGAACCTTTCCCCTAAAGGTACTATTTGTCACACCCCTTTGCTCAGTCGTCTAGTACTTTTTAGCAATACCCTTGCAAAATATACATATTTATAACTGGTACTTTTTGATAAAACTCTTGCAAAACATTACGCATTTATGATAAAGTATTTATGGGCTTTTCTGACCAGACTACGCGCGGGGATCGGCATGTTATGTGCCTGTTCTTCACACTCGTAGATGAGCGGTCAAGAACCGGAGCGTTTGTAAGGTGCTGCCTGCTATGTGAGCTTATCACGTTGGTCCCAACGGACGCTGGTATCTATCGAAAGGCCGCGTGTTTGGCCCGGAATGGGTCGCCTGGGGAAAAGCGTGATCGTCGAAAGTCATCTCGCATTTCTGCGCGATTCCACATAGGTGGAGTCTGTCTTTTCTATTGAGGAGCACGAGAACGATCGGGGGCAGGAGTCGTCGATTGCAGCACAGGGCACAGCTTGCAGGCTTCCCTTTTCCAAGACGCATCTGGACTCCTTGCTTGTTTCGTTGCCAGTCCTGGTATGTGCCGTGCTCTCTCTGCACATGGAATGAAGGAAAGTGTCGTATTCAGCTTTGGGTGCGTGTGAACATGTGTAATCGCATCTCATGGAACCCGGTCCACGAAGGAGGACATATTTTGAGAAGAAGACAACTAGCAAAAATACTCTCTGCATTCTTCGTTATTTTCATACTGCTGCTGAGCGCCTGCACGCAAACCAGTGGCGGTACTACTACTACCACCACCCAAACGGGGCCGGTGAAAATTGGCATGTCCTTGTCGCTCACAGGGGATAATTCCGCCGATGGACAAGCACTTAAGCAGGGGTACCAGCTCTGGGTAGACTATGTCAATAAAAACGGCGGTCTGCTTGGCCACCAGGTCCAGATGATCACCTATGACGACGGCACGAAGACCGACCAGACTCGGGTCAACTACGAGAAGCTGATCTCGGTTGATCACGTCAATTTCGTCCTCGGGCCGTTCGACGATGCCTTTACGGTGACCGGGGCAGAGGTAGCCGCCCGCCATGGGTACTCCTTTATTGATGGCACCGGGACTTCTCACGATGACTTCACGCATGGCCTGACCAATATGTTTACCGTTTCGCTGTCGACGTCGAAATACATGGCAAGCCTGGTCCAATATATCCTGTCTTTGCCTGTGGGTATGCGGCCGAAGACCGTGGCCTATGCTGGTTCGGATACCCCTTTTACCCTGGAACAAGTTGCCAGTGCCAAGCCGCCCTTAGAGGGGGGTGGAGTCACGACCGCCCTCTACGATATCTACCCGGCAGAAAATACAGACTTAAACCCCATCGCCCAGAAAGTGGTGGCCTCGCAAGCGGATGTGGTGATTCTGGGTACTGATGCCCTCCAGGATAGTATTTCCTATTTGAAGTACTTTAAGACGCAACATTACAATCCCAAGCTGATTATCGCTACTTCTGGGCCCGATCAGGGCTCCGCTTTTACCAGTGCTATCGGGGTGAAAAACGCCGAGGGAATACTCGTTGCCAACGGCGGGTGGTGGCCCCAGGTCAAGACCTACCAGAACAATATCTTTGTCCCCGCTTTCATTGCCAAGTTTGGTGGCGGTGCTGGTGATATCAGTTCGGATTCGGTCCAGGCGTTCTCTGTGGGGCAGGTCCTGCAGCAGGCCGTCAACCAGGCGCAGAGCATCGATAATGCGAAGGTCATAAATGTGTTACACAATGGCACATTTCAAAGCCTGCAAGGGCCGGTGAAGTTCGCTGCTGACGGGGAGAACACTCTAGCAATCCCTTACCTGTTCCAATGGCAGAACGGTCAATTGATCCCTGTGTATCCACAGGAGCAGGCACAGGCGAACCTGAAGTACCCTAAACCTGCTTGGTCGTCTTAACCTCCCGTAACGGTAATGGGGTGGGTGGATGCGCCACGCGCAGCCCAATCACCGCACGCACCCAGCCACGCGTGCGGTGATCGGGTTATTAGAAAGGTGTTACTGTGTCTCTCATCGTCGAAGGGGTCGTCCTGGGAATTCTGACGGGTGGCGTCTATGCTCTGATGGCATCAGGACTGACCTTGATTTTTGGAGTGCTTGACATCATCAACGTCGCTCAGGGCATTCTGGTCATCCTGGGTGCGTATCTCAGCTTCGTGCTGGAGCGATTCCTGCAACTTGACCTCTTTGTAGGGCTGCTTATCACCATGCCAACCATGTTTGGACTCGGTGTGCTGCTCGAATGGGCCTTCATACGCAGGCTCAAGTGGGACCGTATCACCTTGTCCATCCTGGTGACCTTTGCAATCGCTCTTATCATTGAGGGAGCATTGGGGTACTTCTTTACCACGAACCTGGTGATACTTCATGCCTGGTACGTCGATGCGGCTTTCCAGCTTGGGGGCTTCTACATCAATTACATCTATCTCTTTGCATTCCTGCTGAGTGTCGTGCTGTTATGCGCTCTCTTCTTGCTCGTCTATCGAACTGACTTTGGCCGCAGACTGCGAGCGTCGATGCAGAACCGCACAGCAGCGTCCCTCATCGGCATCAATGTGCCGCAGGTGCAGGCCATTACCTTTGGCATTGGGGTGTCCCTGGCAGCTGCGGGAGGGATGGTGTACGGCGCGACCAATGCATTTAATCCTGCCAGTTCCTACGACCTGATCTACCGCCTGCTGGTGATCATCGTGCTGGGCGGGATGGGGAGTCTGCGAGGTGCCCTCATTGCCTCACTGGTCATGGTAGTGATTGGAGATGTAACAGCGCTTGTCTGGTCTCCCGTTTGGTCGAGCACAGTCTTCTTCGTTTTGCTTGTAGCGCTCTTACTGTTCCGTCCACAGGGACTTTTTGGACGCCTCGAAGGAAGGAAGCAATGAAAACGCTCAAAACGTTGGGACTGCTCGCCTTACTGTTACTCGTGCTTGTATTCCCAGTGCTGCTCTCCCCCAATACCGCCGTGACGGCGGTCGCCGTCTTCACCCTGATCTTTGCGGCAGCGGTGACGGGTTGGAATATCTTTTCAGGGTATACTGGCTACATTTCCCTGGGCCACTCCGTCTATTACGGTATTGGTACCTATACCATCGCCCTTGCCTGCCAGCAATGGAACATCCCTGGCGGGTATATCCCTTTCCTGCTGCTGCCCCTGGCGGGACTGGTCGCGGGCGCGTTCGCTATCCCGTTGGGATTTATCGCCCTGCGCGTGCGACGATATACGTTTATTGTGGTCACTATCGCGCTCCTCTTCATCTTCCAACTCCTGGCCTACAATCTGAGAGGCATCACGAATGGTTCAAGTGGGGTGTTCCTGCCCATTACGCCGTGGAGCAGTGACTTCTTTGATCTGCCTTTCTACTATGTTGCGCTCGCCCTGTTGCTCCTGGCCATCGGCGTTTCATGGAAGGTGCGCCACTCGAAATACGGGTTGGGACTCCTGGCGATTCGCGACGACGAGGACCGCGCACTCGGCCTCGGCGTTAAGACAGGCCCGTATAAACTGGCCGCGTACGTGATCTCAGCGATCTTTGTCGCTATGGCAGGGGCCTTGTTCGCCTACTATGTTGGCATTATCTATCCTCAATTCGGGTTCGATCCCAACGTGGATGTCAGCATCACTATGATGGCGTTCCTTGGCGGGTTGGGTACTCTGGCCGGGCCGCTTGTTGGAGCATTGCTTGTCGGTCCGCTGCAGCAGTGGTTGGATCTGCAATTCGGTGGCAATGGAGTGAATCTCATGATTTATGGAGCGCTCTTCCTAGCTGTTATCCTGGCGCTTCCTCGTGGTATCGTGCCTTCGGCCCAGCAACAGTGGCGACGCTGGCAGACCGTGCGAAAAGTACGATCACAGAGCGAAGCACGCGCCACCAAGCCGGAGTCGCCGGGCGCACTGGCAGAACGAGCTGGGAAGGGATAAACTTATGAGCTTCTTAGAAGTACATGCTGCCTCCAAAGCCTTTGGGGGGATTCAGGCGCTTGATGCCTGTTCGCTGGCCGTTGAACAGGGCACCATCACAGGATTGATCGGTCCCAACGGCTCAGGCAAAACGACCCTGTTTAATGTGATTACCGGTTACGAGCGCGTAGACTCGGGCGAGATTCGCTTCGGTGGAAGAGCCATCACAGGGGAGAAACCCGACAAGGTATTCGGCCTGGGCATAGGGCGGACGTTTCAACTGACACGCGTCTTTCCGCGCCTCACCGTACTCGAGAACATGCACGTTGCCATGCCGCGCAAGGGTATTCGAGGATTACTGAAACACTGGGGGTCGTCACAAGAGCAACGCCAGGCCCTGGACTTACTGGATTTCGTGGGCCTCACAAAGCTCAAAGATGAGCCGGCAGGCAATCTTTCCTATGGGCAGAAGAAATTGCTGGAGTTCGCCCTCATCCTGGTGGTCCAACCGCAGATGATCCTGTTAGATGAGCCGGCAGGAGGAATTAACCCCACCATGGTCAACGAGCTGGCACGCTGTATTCGCACACTCAACGAACAAAAAAACATCACCTTCCTGGTCGTTGAACACAACATGGAATTTGTCATGGGGCTGTGCCAAGCGGTGAACGTAATGCACCGCGGAACAACCATCGCCGAAGGGCCACCCGACGTGGTGCGCAACAACCCGGCGGTACTGGAAGCATACCTAGGAGCGTGAGTCATGCTGAAGATAGCAAACATTGTTGCCGGCTATGGGGGGGGAGATGTCCTCAAAGGGGTGGATATCGAGGTTGAGAAGGGATCGCTCACCTGCCTTGTTGGCCCAAACGGGGCGGGCAAGTCAACGGTGTTGCGTGTCATCAGCGGTTTGCTGAAGCCTCGCCGTGGTACGATCACGTTTCGTGGTCAGTCCATTGTCGGCATGACAACGCCACACATATTGCAACTGGGCATAGCACAAATTCCACAGGATCATAGCTTGTTCCCTAACATGACCGTCAAGGAGAATATGGAGCTGGGCGGATTGCTCCTACGCGATAAACGCACAATCGAGCGGCGCTTAGCTAAAATTGAGGAGCAGTTTCCGATCGTCAGGGAACGGGCAAAAGAACAGGCGAGGAGCCTGTCAGGGGGTCAGCAGCGCCAGGTCGAGATCGCACGTGCCCTCATGCTCGATCCGGCGTTAGTGCTGGTGGATGAGCCCTCGATGAGCATGGATCCGAAGACGCTTGTCCAGGTGTTTGAGACCATTGTGCAGATGCACAACGCTGGCACAACGGTCCTGCTGGTTGAGCAGAACGTGCGTGCCGGCCTGGGAATCGCCACCTACGGAGTAGTGATGGAAAGTGGCCTGGTACGTATGCAAGGCCCGGCGGAAAACGTCCTAAGAGACCCTGAGATGGGCCACCTGTTCTTTGGTGGGACGCTTTCCGGAGCATAAGACGAGACTCCTGGTTTGCACATTCCCCGGAGCAGTTTTCCCTCTGTGCCGTCCTGCTCCGGTCCTTTTCAGAAAAGAGGGCGGCGTGAGTTAATTCACTCAATTTCGACCGTTTGTCACGGTATCGCAAACCTCGGTCAACCAGGACACCTGCGCTCGCAATCGTCGGTTTTCCTGGACTTGTAGCCGCCGGTACTTTTGGGCTACTTGATCAGCCTTCCGCAGGCGCTCTAGTAAGAGATTGAGCGATTGGCTTATCTGCCAGGCGGCGTTATCCTGTGTCACATTCATACGTGCTTGGTAGTCACCATTGGCAGCACGGACCAGGGTCTGTGACAACTGCTCGATGTCGTCATCCACTTGCTGCTTACGCTCACTTTCACACCTCAGTAGCTTTATCTCTTCTTCAGCATCATTTACTAGCTCATCAGTAGACGATGTAGCCCGTATCCAGGCATATGCCACCATCGCTACGAGGAGTTGTAGTCCGATTGGTTGCAATATGACGCTATACGCCATGCTTGATCCTAGAAGCTGTGTTAATGCAAAGGTATGGGGTTGGAACGTAATGTCGAGAGCGATGAAGAGCGTATTTCCTATGGCAATGGGAAATACGCTTGCAGCAGGAAGAAGACAAACTGCAATAAGCTCTGGTAGAATCAATACGTTGTAGAAGGTGAGGCTTCCTACATCCAACCTCGTGGAAGACATAAAAAGCAGGAGGGTACATTCCAAATCGATTACCACAATGAGCAGAATGCTGGCTACGGTGAGCCTGCCTATGTGCTGAAATAGGGCCACCAAGCTACAGATTGTAAGGCTGAGCAATACAATCCAGAGAGCAACCATATTGTTGCCGGAGAAAGTGCCAGGCAAATAAACGAACTGGAAAAGGACTACTGCCAGGAGGATTGTACTGATCAGTTGCCTACGTGATGTTTCCTCCCGTATTGGAGCCTTTTTATGTACAATTAAACCTGCCTCCTTTGTTTCTTCTGGAACCGGATTAGTAGGGCATCTTGATGATAGAATACGCACTCTTTCCCTCTCTTTCCTAAAAGATAGTATGGTGATAGAGAGACAATCTCAACCATGTTCCCCATTTTACTTAGATGAGTAACGAAATACATCACTAAAATATGCTATTTTTCTTTTCTTTAGACCCGATGGTTGGCAGAGTATATACTACAAAATAACTATTGCCGTATAAAACCTCTTGCACGCAGATCATCGAGGACCTTTTCAAGTGCATCGAGCGGTTGCTGCAAGATCGTGGCTATTTCCTTGGCTGTCCTGCGCCCATCAACCAATCCCAGAATCTGCCTTTGTTCTCGAGACAAGGCGTTTATGGCTGTCTTTTCTACCTGTTCAACGCGTTGTGGTATCCATGGTAATAGAGTCTCCTGGGAACCCTGTGGCGAAATGGTCGTTTCTAGTCTCCAGACAAATTGGGGCAAGTCTGCCAACCAGCGTATCGCCTCTTCATTTGAGAGCAACAGCCGCCGATCAACTGTACTCCATATGCGGCAAGTAACTCGTCCTTCAGTAAGAGATAGTCGCGCCTCCCATGGCTCTCCAGTACGAAATGCATCCGCTTGTGACGAGCTAATATACACGACCCAATTTTTTCGTGTTCCATTCAACATCTGTAGCAGTTGTATGAGATTACTGGTGTACATAGGATATCCTTTCAAACCTCAAGAGTCTTTTTATGCAGACAAGCCTGATGTACAGGTTGCCGAAGAGTGCTGTTCAAATGAGATGATGTTCAATAGCATAGCGCGTTGCCGCACTACGTGACTTGATGTCCAGCTTTTGATAAATCGATTGGATATGCACATTGACCGTGTGAGAACTGATCACAAGCTGCGTTGCGATCTGTTTCGTAGTGAGTCCCATTGCTATCAAGCGCAGTACCTCGAGTTCACGTGCGGTCAGTCCAGCAGCATAGGTTACCGGAGGAGATATCGTGCTGATGGTCGGCTCTGCTTCTGCCATCAATTCTTGCTCAGGAGTCACTGCTTGTCCTTCTGCCCGCAGTGCGGCAAAGGTCTCTTCGCCGAGTCGTGTGGATAGCTCGGCAAGAATGTGCTCGAAAAAGTGAGGCTCAAGTCCTATATTGCCCAGGGTTCGAAACAACGCCAGGCTCTCTTCAAACAATGTAGAGGATCGCGCATCATCGCCTTGCCATCGTACCAGCCAGGCAAGAACATAGAGTGCATTGGCCCTCGCTTTGATTGATACAGGCGATTCGCTCGTATCGCTTGCAGCTAAGGCCAGTTCCAGAGAGCTTTGTCCCTCCTTCAGTAACCCTTTCACAAGCCAAACTCCTCCCATAGCTGCTGCCAGCCGCAGAGATAACTCGATGTTTCCCTCCCTCTCTTTATGGTCTAATAACCACTGCAACGCAGCACTTGCGTTACCGTACTCTCTCACTAGGAGTTCCGTCTCTGTGCTTTGAGGCCTACCGAGTAACGCAGGTTCTGTCTCCTCGGTAAATCCTGCATAGTATGCAGCATGGTCATCTTTCGCTTGCTCCAATTCGCCACAAGCAGCCAGACACTCCAAACTATACTCACGGATCGTTTCTAGCATCAAAAAGCGTATGCCATTCCCTTCCTCTTCGACGCTTTGTAGTAGGCTCTTATTCAGCAGCGATGCCACTCTATCGAGTACTCGTGTAGTTGTGTCACCAGAGGCAGTGTAGAGTGCCTCTATTGCTTCCAGCGTACAGCCATCGATGAAGACAGCGAGGTGCCGGAACAACCATTGATCCTCAGCCGTCAGCAAGTTATAGCTCCAGCTCAGTGTGTTGTGTAAGGTTTGTTGTCGTGCAGGCAGATCAGGACCTCCGCTCGTCAGGACCTGCAATCGATGTTTTAGATACTTCAAGAGTGCTTGCGGTGAAAGCACTCTAATACGAGCTGCTGCCAGTTCAATCGCTAGCGGCAACCCATCCAGGCGAGTACAGATTTCTGCAATGCTCTTGGCATTGGTTCTGGTTAGCTGAAAGCCAGGTATCACCCCTTGCGCACGTTGCACAAAGAGGGCAACTGCCGGAATGTGTGAGAGAGCTTCGCTATGTGGAAGGTGTTTGAGATCAGGAAGTTCTAAGGGACGGAGAGGGAACCTATATTCGCCTTGTACCCCAAGCACAGCACGGCTGGTCACCAGCATCTTCAATCCTGAACAGGACGAGAGCAATTCCAGAAGTAAAGGAGTTGCCTCTACTAGATGCTCAAAGTTGTCCAGTACCAACAAGAAGAGCTTGTCCCTTAAAAAGTTTTTAAGAGAAGCGAAAGGAGAACTTTTCTTACCTCTTTGTGCTTTGAGTGCCTGGACAAGAGTGGGTATAATCAGATCGGGACTTTCAATAGAGGCCAACGAGACAAAGCAGCATCCATCAGGAAACTCTGATTTGAGAGTTGGTACTACCTGCAACGCCAGGCGTGTCTTACCGATTCCCCCTGTACCCGTTAATGTCAGTAGGCGCACTAGAGGTTGCGTCAACAGAGTAGAAACCGCTTTGCTCTCTTGCTCCCGTCCAACTAAAGGAGTAAAAGGAGCAGGCACATCAGATATATAAGAAAACCAATTATTTGAAGCGCCATGGTTTTTTTGAGGTTTAATCGGTTTCTTAGAGGAAACTTGACTGAATTCAGATGTTGTCATACTATCAATCTCGTAAGCTTATGCTTCTCAATTTCTTTTCTAAGTGGTCACCTTTGGGTGTATGAAGCAAATATCGTCATATGTTAACCCTACCATAATAGAGCAAAAAAATGCAACATTAAAATATCCTATTTTAACTAGTGTTTTTGCATGGGAGGGCTTCGTAAGGGGTAGTGTGAATTAACTAGTGAGTGGTGTTGACATCCTCCCCATAGCTCAAGCTAGGGGATTGCTCTCATCGCTGAGAGGGTTTCCTGTTTCGCTGAGAGTTGCCAGTTCGGGCTTTCGCTCTCCCTGGTCTTACACTCTCTCCGCAGGCACGTATCGCTTGTCCAGCGAATAGAATGTTTTTCGCAGCATTGATATCACGATCATGCTCTACACCACATTCAGGACACACCCAGTGGCGAATATCTAAGGTTAAGGAGTCGAGAAGATGACCGCAATCAAAGCAGCGTTTGGAGGACGGATACCACTTGTCTATCTTGACAAGGGTACGTCCATACCACTCAGCTTTGTATTCCAATTGCCTCACAAACTCCGACCATCCTACGTCAGAGATAGCCTTAGCAAGACAATGGTTCTTGACCATATTCTTGACTTGCAAACTTTCGACGCATACGATTTGGTTCTCACGTATGATTTGAGTCGAGAGTTTGTGTTGATAGTCGCGTCGCCTATCAGCTATCTTGGCATGGAGACGAGCCACCTTGAGACGGGCTTTCGCTCGGTTCTTACTGCCTTTTTTCTTCTTGGCAAGCCGTCTCTGAGCTTTGGCCAGCTTCTTCTCATCCTTGACAAAGAATTTAGGGTTGCCAAAGGTATGCCCATCGCTCGTGATGACCATGCTCTTGAGTCCCAGGTCAAGCCCGACCTGCTTGTTGACCACTGGCAAAGGGGTGATATCTTCCTCAACCAGGAGAGAGACGAAGTAGCGGTCAGCACAATCTTTGGTGATGGTGACACTGCTGGGCTTGCATCCTTTGGGCAAGGGACGCGACCAGTGAATATCAAGAGGCGTATCCATCTTGGCAAGGGTCAAGTTCGTTCCATCCCACTTGAAAGCCGAAGAGGCATAGGTAGCCGCTTGTGGTCCGTGTTTCTTCTTGAAAGTGGGGTAGTCCGCACGTCCCTCAAAAAAATTGAGGAAAGCTCGATCAAGGTGCCTCAAGCTTTGTTGCAGAGGAACAGAAGAAACTTCATTGAGCCAGACATGGTCATCTTGCTTTTTCAGCAAGGTCAAAGCTTGGCTCATCTGCTCATAGTACAGACGTTTCCCTTCCTGGTAATAGGCGTCGGTTCGTTTGCGCAACGCCCAATTGTAGACGTAGCGACAACAACCGAAAGTGTGAGCAAGCATCTGCTTTTGCTCATCAGTGGGGCATATTCGGTACTTGTAGGCTTTCTTCTGTTTCATATATTACAGTATAGCGCGTATGCTGTAAGTTGTCAAGGGAGTCTTTCCCCATGCCCATCACGCCCGCGACGCGCAACGCCGCTCATATCCCCATGGCTGAAGCCAGGGGTTTTACGCGGCGGTTCGATAAATGTGGCCCCGCAAGGGGCCACTACATGTTAATCATACCAGCTGGACGGATACGCCGGATCATCAAATGCTTGTGCGGCAGCAGCGAGCTTGAGGGGGTAGAAAGTGTCTACCATGACCGCTAGTTCGTCGGTGCGTTCGACACCGAGGCTTTTTTCGACGGCTCCGGGATGAGGGCCGTGGGGGATGCCACGGGGGTGGAGGGTGATGGATGAACGCTCGATACCACGGCGGCTGCCAAAGTTGCCGTTGACATAATAAAGTACTTCATCGCTGTCGATGTTGCTGTGGTTGTAGGGAACAGGGATCGAAAGGGGGTGATAATCCAGCTTGCGCGGGACGAAGGAGCAGACAACGAAGTTTGGACCGGCAAAGGTTTGATGCACAGGGGGTGGCTGGTGAACACGCCCGGTGATCGGTTCGAAATCGGCAATGTTGAAGATCCAGGGATATTCGCAGCCGTCCCAGCCGACGGTGTTGAGAGGGTGGAAATCGTACCAGTAGCTGGAGATGGTATTACCGACTTTGACACGCACCTCAAAGTCTCCACGCTCGGTATGCGTGACCAATTCCTCTGGGACACGAATGTCGCGTTCGCAATAGGGGGAATGCTCTAACAACTGTCCATTCCTGTTGAGGTAGCGACGCGGCGGTTCAATAGTGCCATGCGCTTCAATGATAAAGAAGCGGGAGTCAGGGCTATCGTTGGGAATGCTGAAACGGAAGGTCGTGCCGCGAGGGATGACGATGTAGTCGCCTTCGTGATAGGGTAACAGGCCAAAGTTGGTTTCCAGGACGCCATGTCCATCGTGGACAAAGTAGACCTCATCGCATTCGCCGCTGCGGTAAAAGTAGTTCATAGGTTTGTCCGGCAAAGTCAGGGCAAGGGTGACGTCTTTGTTGTACATGAGAACCTGCCGACCAAGCACGGGATCGCCACCACGGGGCATAGTGGCGGTTTTGACGTGATGATGTCGCTGCACATCCTGGCGCCACTCTTCGTAGTCGATGTGCGCGAACTTTTCCACTTTTTTCACCCGCGTAGGTGGGTAGGTGTAGTAAATGTTAGAGTAATTGCCGGAGAAGCCTTCGGTGCCGAAGAGTTCTTCGGAGTAAAGGGTTCCGTCTGGCTTGCGAAACTGTGTATGCCGTTTATGCGGTATTTCTCCTAAACGATGATAGTATGGCATAGTTTTTCTCCTTTCAACAGGCGACACAACCAGGCTCGTTTGGCCTCCGCCATCCCGTGGACGCGATCAATCACGTCCCTACGACCTTTTACAAACTACACAATACGATTGCGCAATACGCCGATACCTTCAATTTCTAGTTCGATAACGTCTCCGCGTTGGAACCAGGGATGGACTTCGGTGCCCAGTTCCAGGAGACAGCCGGTACCTACGGTGCCAGAGCCAAGAATGTCGCCGGGGCGCAGGCGTGCATTGCGCGAGGCATAGGCGATCATCTGTGGGAAGCTGTAATAGATCTGGTTGAAATTGCCACGTGAAATTTCTCTACCGTTGACGCGAGCGATCATAGCTATATCGTAGCGTTCATTCACCGCAGAGGACTGTGGTGATGAAGTGGAAGTATCCGTACTCTGGGGTGTAACGATCTCACCGGCAGTACTACCAGTACGGCGGGAGGCCAGTTCATCGGGAGTGACGATCCAGGGGCCGATAGAGGTGGCGAAATCTTTGCCTTTGCCGGGACCAAGATTGAGCTTCATGTCTTTGCGTTGGAAGTCACGCGCACTCCAGTCGTTCATGATCGTGTAGCCTGCGATATAGTCTCCCGCCTCTTCGACGGATATATCTTTGCCTTCGCGACCGATGACGCAGGCGATCTCCAGTTCAATGTCTAGTTCGTGGCTGCCCACGGGATAAGGTACTTCCTGGTCGGTACCGTAAATTTCACTATTGTTGGTGAAGTAGAAAGTGGGTATCTCGTACCATTCAGGAATCATACCCAGGCCGCGTTTGGCACGAGCAGCCTTGACATGCTGCTCAAAGGCGTAGAAGTCGCGCACCGAAGGCGGCTCTGGAATGGGCGGGAGCAGCAGCAGTTCATGCAGTGTGTATTCGTGGTGTGCCAACCCCAACGAGAAGAGACCTGCCAATGGCGAAGCATGAGGTGACTCTGACGAAGCATTCTGTTCAGCTACTCTGCGTGCTAAGATGTCGTGAGCCTTGGACATGCCTTCCGGATCGCGCAACAATTCCAACACGGTTGGGTAGTCGAGCTGAATGACACGCTCACCATAGACAATCCCTGCATGAGTAGCGCGGTCGGGCGTTCTGAACGTGAGCAGCTTCATTTTACAGATTTCCTCGCAGTTCCTGTTCACGCTCCAGGGCCTCGAACAGGGCTTTAAAGTTGCCTTCACCAAAGCCGCGTGCGCCCTTGCGTTCGATCACTTCAAAGAACACGGTGGGACGATTGACGATGGGCTTGGAGAAGATTTGCAGCAGGTAGCCTTCGTCGTCGTGATCGACGAGAATACCGAGTTCGGCCAGTTCCTTCACGTCCTCGGCGATGTGACCGACACGGTCCAGTACAGTATCATAGTAGTTACTGGGTGTCTTGAGAAATTGGACACCGCGCTCCTGTAAGCTGCGCACTGTAGTGATCATATCGGAGGTGTTAAGGGCGATATGCTGCACACCTGGACCACGATAGAAGTCAAGGTATTCTTCGATCTGTGATTTGCGACGTCCCTTTGCTGGTTCGTTGATAGGGAATTTGATACGCCCACTGCCATTCTGCATAACTTTGGACATGAGGGCGGAATACTCGGTGCTGATAGCGCGATCATCGAAGTGAACCAACTGGGTAAAGCCCAGGACACGCTCGTAGAAAGCCACCCACTCGTTCATTTTGCCCAGTTCGACATTGCCGACCACATGGTCGATGGCAGCGAGGCCAGCTGGGCGAGTACGTCGGGGAAGATTGCTGGCGATAGAGCGATAGCCGGGTAAAAACGCGCCCTTGTAGTCCTGGCGTTCAACGAAGGTAATCACAGTGTCGCCATAGATAGCAATGGTGGCAGTTTTGACGAAGCCATAGTCATCTTTGAGGGTAGCTGGTTCGGCCACGCCCCGTGCGCCACGTTTGGTGGCCTCGCTGTAGGCCCGTTCGGCATCATCGACACGCAGAGCAATGGTTTTGACTCCGTCGCCATGCAGTTTGACGTGTTCACCTATCTCACCTTCGGGGCCAAGGGCCGAGGTAACCACGAGACGCACATTGCCTTGCTCAAGAGCGTAACTGCTGTGATCGCGCATGCCAGTTTCCAGACCGGTATACGCAATGGGAATAAAGCCCCAGGCATGCTCAAGATAGTAGGCTGCTTGCATGGAATCGCCGACATAAAATTCGAGGTAGTCGAAATTCTGAATGGGCATGAAATCTTGTTCAGACATGAGTTGTATGCTCCTTAGCTTCATTGGTAGGGATAGCGGGTAAAACCCTGCCCGTCATAACAGGCATCCGCTCTGACGCATAATTGACATAGATACACTTGCAACGAGTAGTTGGAGGAGCCGGGAATTGACGGCAACAGTACGCGGGGAGATCACAAGTGAGGGCAAGGTCGTACAAAGACCCTCGCTTTCTCCATCGGTGCTGACAAACAACATCCCGAAACTCCTTTGTTTCGTGCTTTCTGCTTGCAACAGGGTGAGAAAAGTACGTTACGTATCAAGTTCATTATACGTGACAGGAAGGTTTGACTGCAAGTTGATGCACAGGCCCCGCGCCCCACCCCAGATGGCCACAAGGGGCAATCCATTTCAAAGAAAGCCAAGACAAGATCGAATACAAACCTCGACCTCATCTTGGAAATAATCTGTGGAGGGAAATGAGAATACCCGTAAGGGTACTCTCATGGAACAAACATCTATAAGCGGTTGGAAGCAAGCCGCACTTCCTTCCTGCTGGTATATTTGTCCAATGTCCGATTGCTAGCTAGTCGCGTGAGACGCGCACCTTATCGTAACAGGTGCTACAATAGACGGGGCGGTCATTCTTAGGGAAGAATGGCACCTGCGTCTCCACGCCGCACTCGGCACAAATGACAGTGTGCATCTCGCGAGGGGCACGTTCGCCGGAACGGCCACCTCCACCGGATGATGCACGGCGTGCTGCACGACAATTGGGACAGCGACCAGGCTGATTCATCAGACCTTTTTGCTGGTAGAACTCTTGTTCACCGGCGGTGAATACAAAGTCATTTCCGCATTCACGGCATTTGAGGGTTTTGTCAGCGAAGCTCAACTAGAGACCTCCTTGTGATATGTTGGTATTCCTTCTATTTCAGATCCATATCCTTCTAGATGTCACCAGTCGCCTACTCCCCTTACCAGCGAGGGACTGGACGGAAAACCTGGACGTACCATCCGCTGTCGGCACACTCTTATCCATGCGCCTGACATGCCTTACGAGACTGACCGAGATCTTGGGATACCGCCAGAAAGCATACCTTATCCTCGCTCAATTTGCAAGAGGTTTTTCCCCAATTTATTGATCTTTTTCACATCTTCATAAAATTTTTATGACACTAAGTCTTCTACTTGCATATCTACCATGTCTGTGCTATCTTGAAGGCACCTTTATTGTTTAGCACCGATTATCTGGCTCCCTTCGGGAGTCATATGAAAACCAGATCATTCTAGAAATACATGTCATCACCGTACTTCTCATTCAGCATCAATGCTGAATGCTCACAGACGTGGGCACGCGCTGGCACTATATATACACCACATGGCATCATTCGTACCCCTATTTTTATGCCCGTTGGTACACAGGCCACCGTTAAAAGCGTCTCACCGGAAGAATTGCACGCGGCTGGCGTCCAGATTCTCCTTGCCAATACCTATCACCTCATGTTGCGTCCCGGCTCGGAACTCATTGCCGAGTTTGGTGGTTTGCATTCCTTTATGCATTGGGATGGTCCCATCTTGACCGATAGTGGCGGCTTCCAGGTCTTTAGCCTCGGTCACTTGCGCAAATTGAGCGAGGAAGGTGCTGCATTCAAATCGCACCTGGATGGCTCGTCCCATCTGCTGACGCCTGAGAGCGTCATGCGTACTGAGGCTGAGCTTGGAGCCGATATCATTCTCCCACTGGATATCTGTGCCGCCTACCCTTGTTCTCCTTTGGAGGCACAGCAGGCCATGGAGCGCACCCATCGTTGGGTCGAACGGGCTCTAGAGGCGAAGGAACGCTACCGCCCAGAGCAGACGCTTTTTGGCATTGTCCAGGGAGCTTTTGAACCCGTGTTGCGTGAGCAGAGTGCCCGTTTTATCGGCAATCTGCCCTTCCCTGGTTTGTCCATTGGGGGGCTTTCCGTTGGTGAACCCAAGCAGATGATGTGGTGTCGGTCTGGGCATGGATATGTTTGACTGTGTCTTGCCCACTCGTGTTGCACGCCATGGTGGACTGTTCACTTCCCATGGACGTGTCAATATCAAATCTGCTCGTTTCCGCACCGTGCATGGCCCCATCCAGGATGAGTGCGATTGCTATACCTGCCGCAACTATAGTGCCGCCTATGTCCATCACCTGGCACGGACTGAGGAACAACTCTACTACCGTCTGGGTAGTATTCATAATATTCGTTTCATGTTGCGCCTCGCCAATCAATTGCGCGAAGCTATTATTGCAGGCAGCTATTCCGCTTTTCGCGACGAGTTTATTACTCGCTATATTCCTACCTCAGAAGCGATGCGTGAGACTCAGCGCGAAAAATGGAAAGCTGCGCGAAGGATATAATACTCATGCACGAACCCTATCGTTTTCTTCACACCAGCTTCCAGAGTGCCGCTTTGAATATGGCCATCGATGAGTCTATTCATCTGCACCATCTCCAAGATTCTGTGCCGCCGACCCTACGTGTTTTTCGCTGGCAAAAGCCGTCAATCTCGCTGGGACGCTTTCAAAGCGTCGAACGCGAGATCAAGAGTGTACGCTGCCAGGAGCTGGATATTGAACTGGTGCGTCGTCCCACTGGTGGCCGGGCCGTCTACCACCGCGACGAATTTACCTATAGCATCGTCATCGGCAAGAAATATGGCGTCCCCTCTGGCGTGGTAGCTGCCTATGCCTATCTGGCGCAGGGACTGCTCGCGGCCCTACAAAACCTGGGCGTGCATGCCGAGTTGAGTGACGAGCGCGTCAGCAAACATCCCTCTGCCGCCTGCTTTGCATCTTCAACACAGGCTGATCTGACCAGTGGCGGATTCAAGCTGATCGGTAGCGCACAGGTCTGGAAAGATGATGCTTTGCTGCAACAAGGCTCCCTACCCCTGGATGATCGCTCCGAAGAATTTTTTTCCCTATTGCGTTATCCCTCTGAAGAGGCTCGCCAGCAGGCCCTGGCTCTCTATCGTGAAAAAACGACGCCTTTGCACTCCTTCGCTCCTGATGCCTCATGGGAACACGTCGCCACAGCCTTCCGCCTAGGCTTTAGCACAGCTTTACAAGCTGAATTTGTACCGGGTGAACTGAGTTCATTCGAATGGGAACTGGCACATCAGCTTGTTGAGGAAAAATATAGCAAGCTTGAGTGGCGCAAGGAACGGGTGAAATTTGTCTAACAAAAAGCCCCTTGTGAGTACCCGCCTAATACGTTATACTTGCAACAATATCTTAATAGTTAGGTTATTTATTTTCAGCAATATATTAAGGAGCAACGCACGTGAACCTATCGATAGATGTGGCACGTCGCATTTTAGAAGCGAGCAAACAACGTGCCAGAGAGTTACGGAGTCCCGTCAGCATCGCTATTGTTGATTCTGGTGGACACCTGGTTCTGTTTGAGCGAATGATGTCCCCGTATGGCTGGGCTACGGGCAATATTAGCCTGGCTAAAGCTTGCACAGCCGTCATGTTCAACCAATCAACCGATGCTGTAGCCCAGTGGGGATCGGGCATTCCCGGCTTTGCTTCCAGCATGTCTGAAATGTCGCACGGCAAATTTATCATGGCCGCCGGTGGTTGGCCCATTCGCATCGGTGGAGCAACAGTTGGCGGCATTGGCGTCAGTGGCGGCAACGCTCCAGGACGCGATGATGATATTGCTCGCGCAGGGTTAGGCGCATTAGAAGCTATGGCTCCACCGCTTCCGGCACAGCCTGCGCAAGCACCACTGCCTCTTTCGTCTTCCACACCGCCTGTATCATCACAGGCACCGATGCAGCAGCATTCTCGCCCATACATGCAGCCTACTCCCTCTTATCCATCTCTGCCACCGATGAATAATCCTCATCAGTCCGTTCCACTATCCAATAGCGGCATTGGCCAGCAGAACTTCTACGGTAATGAGCAGAGTGGGCAACAACAGAGTGAGAATGTGCCTGCCAGTACACAGCATCTACCTGAACAAGCTGCCTCAGAAGAAAATAGCTCGTATAGCGATCAAATGTACAATGAGCAAACATATAATAACAACCGTGCTGGAGGACAACCATGACTCAGGATGCCGGTCGTCGCCCTACTACACGACGTTCTACTCGTGGGCGCAATCGACCTTTACTGGTGACCTCGACTTCAACTGCAAGCGAAAACGAGGCCCCTAAACAGACTACTGATGAAACTTTCCCTACGTTGGCAAAGAGTGCTACCGAAGTGCAAGCCCAGGATCCACCGGTCAAGGCAAGTCGGCGCAGGCTTCCGAGCTTCTTCTCAACCGTTGGGAAAAATAAAGAAGACGCTGCTCAGGAAAAAGATATTGCTCAGGCTCGTATCGCTCGTGCTACACGCGTTAAAGCTGCTCCCGCTAAAACAACAGATGAAAGCGCGAGTGAAGTTGAGAACGAGCCGAAAAAAGCTCCTGCCAAACCTGCCCGATCGGCTACACCTGCCCGACCGGTCAGTGCTTTCAAGACACGCTATATCTTTGGCATGGTCATCTATCTGCTAGCAGCCAACTTCGTTGGCATCTTTACAACGCAGTTTTTTCAGTCCAACCATCTCGACAGCAAGCTACTACAATTTCCGCTCTTTGGGAGCCAGATTGTCATTTCTACGTCGACGCTGGCTTTCCTGACCATACTGATCATTCTCTTGGTTCTCCTAGCGCGTTTCGACCTTATCCCACGCAGTTTTGGTGCCATGGCCGGACAACAACCGACATCACGCAATCGTCGTAGCGGCTCATCATCCAGCACCTCAGAGGAGAGCCACACCCCTCCACCCACTATGCGCCAGGGCGTCAAAGGGGCCGATGATGATCTGTACCGCGAGTATCGTACCAATCAACGCAAGAAGAAATGATCCTTCTGGCCCAAAGTGGCTGTGCTACCTACCAATTTGGGTCAGAGGCTATGCAACCCTTGACAGGGCTTTGTTCTCTGCCTATAATCATAGTAGACAATAAACCGACGTGCTTGTCGGTAATACAATAAACACGGATAACACCCATGTTCAGCGAACACGTACCAGCTATAGTACAACTGCACAGCAGCTTTTATTATTGGTTTAGCCCTCCAGCATGATGGTGGGCCGTTTCGGCTGAGCAAAAATCGTCACCAGCATGCTGGAGTAAGCAGAGGATTACAACCTCTGCTTTTTTGTTTCTTGTTTACAGACGTCAGGAAAGGATTGTTCTTATGCTTATCACTATTGATAGTCAGGCCACTAGTGAGCAACGCGCTCAACTCATGTCCTTATTACGCCGTCTTACCGGCAATCAGCGACCTGTTACTCCGGTCAGATTGGATGGCCGCGACGTTATCGCTCTCGATGGTAGCTCGTTCGACGAAGCCACACGCACGCTGCTTACTCAGCAAAAAGCGGTTGAACGTATGCTTCCCATCAAAACGCCTTACAAACTGGTCAATAAAGCTTGCAAGCCGGAGGGCAGCACTGTCGTGGTTGGCGAGTTCCTTGGCGGGAACGTTGTCACTATTGGCAGTACATCTGCTCCCGTCATCATTGCCGGGCCATGTGCCGTCGAGAGTCGCGAACAGCTGCTCTCTACTGCTAAAGCTGTCAAAGCAGCTGGAGCAAGCATTCTGCGTGGCGGGGCCTTCAAACCGCGCACTTCTCCTTACCAGTTCCAAGGACTCGGCATTGAAGGGCTGCGCCTGCTGGCCGAGGCTAGAACCGTTACCGGACTGCCCGTGATAACCGAAGTCATGGAGCCGGACTTAGTGGAGACGGTTGCGGAGTATGCCGACATTTTGCAGATAGGTAGCCGCAATATGCAAAACTTCCCGCTGTTACTGGCTGCGGGACGCAACAGTTCCAAACGGCCCGTCATGCTCAAACGTGGATTAGCTGCCACGATTGATGAATGGCTGCTGGCGGCGGAATACATTGTCGCGGCCGGCAATCCTCATGTGATCCTCTGCGAGCGTGGTATTCGTAGCTTCGATGTGCAAACCCGTAACGTTCTCGATCTTGCCTGTGTCCCCCTCTTACATGAATTGACCCACCTGCCAGTTATTGTTGATCCCAGCCATGCCACCGGTCGTCGCGAACTTGTCCCACCTATGTCTCGTGCCGCTATCGCTGCCGGTGCCGAGGGCCTGATTTTAGAAGTTCATCCCGATCCTAATAGCGCACTGTGTGATGGCCGTCAATCTATTACCGCAGAGCAATTGCGCTCTATAGTGCGTGACACAAGGCTGGTAGCTCAGGTGATGAGCGGAGAAGAGATTTTATCATATGTGGCGTAAATCATGGCTTAGCAGGCTATGTAATTTCTACCATAGTATGGTATACTTTCAGTATCTAAGCACTAAGGTAGAATAAGTAGAAGATATGTGGTCTGTCTGGCTGTAGCAGTGCTGGATGAAATCAAACGAGGAGATGCCTGTGCCTACACGCGTAATTATTGCTGACGATGAAACTATTCAGCGTCTGGATTTGAAAGATGTACTAACCAAACAAGGCTATCTGGTCGTGGGTGAGGCCGGCGATGGCCTCAGTGCCGTGAATCTTGCTCGCGAACTACGCCCTGATCTGGTCATTATGGATATTCGCATGCCCGACATGGATGGAATCGCTGCTGCTGAGACCTTGACTCAGGAAAAACTTGCACCTGTCCTTCTGCTGACTGCCTTCGGTGACCAACCTCTGGTCGAGCGAGCGAAAGAAGCTGGGGTGGTCAACTATATCGTGAAGCCGTTGCGTGAGAGTGAGGTTGCGCCAGCCATTGAGGTGACACTGGCACGCTATAACGAATTTCGCACGCTTGAGGAAGAGAATCGCTCCCTCTCCGAACAGTTGAAGACACGCAAAATCGTTGAGCGTGCCAAGGGCTTGCTCATGGAGAAGCAGGGGCTTAGCGAACAGGAAGCCTTCCGCAAAATTCAGAAAACCAGTATGAACAATCGTAAAACCATGCGTGAGGTGGCCGAAGCTATTCTCCTTACCAACGAAATGTAAGAAATACGGCAATGTTGCCGTATTTTCGCGAATCTAGATAAAGATAAATATATGTTAACGGAGACACAAGTAGAGAACGTTGTCGTCGTCGTTGGTATTCGTTTTCGTCCAGCCGGACGTATCTACTCCTTTGATCCACAGGGACAGACCTTTAGCAACGGCCAGTATGTGATCGTTGAGACGGTACGCGGTATTGAAGCTGGACGAGTGGTTATTGCCTCCAAAAAGGTGGCTCTCAGTGACTTGAGTGATCCACTCAAGCCTGTTTTGCGTCTGGCTACTGAAGATGAGTTACGTATGATGCTCTCGTTCAAGAGCAAAGAGAAGGAGGCCCTTGTCCAGTGTGCGGAGCGGGTCAAAGAGCATGCTCTGCCGATGAAACTGGTCGAATCTGAATACACCTTTGATGGAAGCAGACTTACATTCTATTTCACCGCTGATGAGCGTGTGGACTTTCGTGCGCTGGTGCGTGATCTGGCTGCTACCTTTCGCACACGTATTGAACTGCGTCAGATAGGAGCACGCGACCAGGCCAAGCTCCAAGGAGGTCTTGGCCCCTGCGGGAAAACGCTCTGCTGTAGTTCGTGGATTACCGAATTTGGCGTCATCTCAATCAAGATGGCCAAAGAGCAGGGTCTGCCCCTCAATCCGGCGAAAATCTCGGGGGTCTGTGGTCGCTTGTTATGTTGTCTCTCCTATGAAAACGAGAACTACGTTCAGGCCAAGCAGTCTATGCCGCAAGTAGGAGCTGTATTGCGTACTGCAAGCGGCCCCGGTAGAGTGGTTTCGGTAAATGTCCCGCGTAACTCAGTCGAAGTCATGCTCGAAAGTGGCGTCACTATTCAGATACCGGTCGAGCAATCAGCCGATGTCCAGCCAGCGCGTAAGGGGGGCTGTGGGAGTTGCGGCCTGAAAAGCGGAGGGGCTTGCAGTTGTGGCAAGAGCAGCTGTGATTGTGGCAGCAGTGGCGCGACCCAGACTGGAGGAAGCTGTGGCTGTGGCAGCAAAGGTAGTGGAGGTTGTGGCTCGTGTAGCATGAGGCGACCAAAAAGTCTTGTTGAAGTCTAGCTGTAGGGGCGCAATAAATTGCGCCTTCCCAACTAATGTGGGGGGAAATTGTAGGGCTGCAAGCAATTGCGTCATCTGAGGAAGCAAACACCATCCATTTGATGAAGAGAGAGGGAGGCAGCAAAAGGTATGTCACGAGAACGCAAGGAATCCATTGGCGCATGGCGGACTTCTCATGTTGAACCTTGGGAGGATGAACTAGAGGAGAACATAACTGGTCAACTCTATGAAGAACAGAGCGACCCATCAACAGATCTCCATCTGTCGCCCACCCTAGACGTAGATAGCCCACGTGAACCGTTTTTCTCAAGATTTGAAGCATTACAACACCTCGGACAACAAATCTCGCCCATCGTGATCCCCCTTGTCTTTGGGGGTATGACGTTCCTATTTATTCTCTCACTTTTTCGCACCCATTTTTCGTACTTACATTCCAACCTCCTCTGGCCGATTGCCCTTGTCCTGATCGCACTGGCGGTTTTGCAAGGCATGGGGCTCTATTACGCGGGAGCCAATAACGTCTTCTGGTCGCTGGGCGTCGTCACAGGCTTTTTCCTTTTTATGTTAGTTGGTTGTTTTGTCATCTTTGGCCCATGGCCCACAGGGATCCTCTTCACAGTTCTCATCGTTCTTGCTATCGTGGCCGGACGTTTTTATATGCGTCCTGTTCCAGAAGGGACGGTGGATATGGTCTATGCCTTCGGCAAATATACCCGCACCCTCTATCCAGGACTAAACTTCATTTTGCCATGGGAGTGGATTGATGATACGCACTTAGACACTCATGAACGGCAGTGGACGTGTCCTGAACAGACTATTCAGGTCTCACGCACCGAAGACATCCATCTCAAGGCTACCATTTCCTACCAACTGATGCCAGAAGATGCCTATCTGGCTCTTGTCCAGGTTGATAAGTGGGAAGAGAACCTGCAAGACCTCTTCATTGTCACCCTGCAAGATGCTTCCAGTAAACTGCAGCCAGAGGATTTTATGGTCTGGCCTGAGCGTGAGCGTCAGCGTCAAAATTCCAATCTGTTCTTGCGTCCCCTTGAAGATGAGGATGCCTCGCGCTGGGAACCCATCAACAATCTGGTCTTTCAGCGTATGCGTGATCGCATGGCCCTTTGGGGCGTGATCATCAATTGGGTCCAGGTTCGCGATATGACTCTCACTCCTCATGCCTCTGTGAATACTGGCTCGACGGCGAGTGCGCAGCCTTCTATGCATGCCAAATCCCAGACGCCAACGAAGCAAGCAGAACCACCAGCGTCTAACGCTGCCAAAAGAGCCACTCCACCACCGCAACCTGCTCCGGCGGCACCAGTGGCACCCGCTCAGCCGACCACACCTTCAGTGTCAGCAGCGGCAGCTGGAAAACTGCCCAAAGAGGAGATCTTAATCACTGTCTACAACCAGATCAAAAGCGGTAAAATCCGCTCTCCCGAAACGATCCGCAAGATTGCCTCACAGTTCCTTACCATTGCCAATGATTCTGAAGCGAGCAAAAATGCTAGCTTCGATGCTGCTCGTGCCGCCGAGGTTCTTTTTAGCCGTGCTGAATTATATGAAAAAGAGCGAGCTGCCGAAGTTGTCTACCAGGACGGGGAAGTACAGGATGTAGATGTACACGAAAGGCTTACTCAGTCTGATTGGATGTATCGTTCTCCCAGTGATGAGAATATAAGGGGGGGAGGCTAAGGCTCTTACGCACATTGATACTCCTCTTGGTGGGCGAAGGTGCCCCGCGATCTTCTCCCGTGTCGATCCTGTATCGGACCGCACTGATCCATGCTCTAGGGAAGGGATCGCCGTACCGCTACCCGCCTGATCGCAGGAGCACGCCCAAACCAGTGTAGCACCGCGTGTCGTCGGCCAGCTGAGACCTAACGCCCTGCTGGCATCGACAAAGGCAAACGGCGTACTCGAGGCGGGCACCCCAGTTGCCTGCGCAATGGCCTCTACCTGCTGACGGGCACCTTCCCACCCATAGACGAAACTGCCGCTGGTACATGCCCTACCCAGCGAGACCATGGACAAAGCTCCCCGACGTGCAGGCGAAGACGGTTACAGCCGGGTTGGCGATGGTCAATTCCCGCGCCGCTCCAAAGGGCTCTGATCAAATGGACGCAAAACAGGTATCATAGCGGTCATGAGGGTAGCTCCTGGCAAAGTGAGTGAACAATACTCTTCCTACTCTGCCCGGGAGCCTGCTCCCTTGTCAAGTCCTGGTCAGCACCGTTCGCTTGCTACTAGGAATTCTCTCCCGCCCTCATTATTCAGAATGTGAGCTCGTGGCGTCGCGCGTCAAGGGAGTTGATCGCCATAGTGATATAATAGAAAACCGCATAGCGAAACAAAATAGGAAGGAGACGCACCCATGCACTCTGAAGTGTTCCCGGAAGAAGAATACGCCGCGCGGCTGAAACGCATGCGCGCTAAGATGGAAGAAGAAGGACTCGACGCCTGCCTGCTGTCAGCGCCGGAAAATATTTACTACTTGGCGGGGCTGAACCACTGGGGTTACTTTGGCTTTCACCTGTTGATTGTCCCGCGCGAAGGCAACCTTGCTCTCATTGCCCGCAACGTGGACGGCGCGACGATTAGAAACCAGCTCGCGTCACGGGTCGAATTCCGCGGTTTTAAAGATAGTGAGGTGCCGACCCAGGTAGCCGCCACGGTGCTCAAGGAAAAGGGCCTGAGCGGGCAAGCGCGGCTCGGTATGGACATGGGGACGCTCTACCGCTCGTATATCGACACCAAACAACTGATTGAAAGTTTGCCCGAGGTAGAGTGGCAGAACTCGCACAACTTCATGAACACGCTGCGGTTTTCCAAGTCCAGGCTGGAGCTGGCGGCTGTCCGGCAAGCCGCCGTCATTTCGGAGCGGATGATGGAGGCTGCCATCAGGGCTACGACACCGGGCGTTAACGAAAAAGCTATAGCTGCCGAAGTGTTTAAGGAAATGATCTTGGCGGGAGGCGAGCCGCCCAGCTTCGGCCCTTTTATCCGGCCGAGCAGCCGGTTAGACGAAGAGCATACAACGTGGGGCCAGAATTTTTTGGCACCGGACGACACGCTCTTTGTCGAGCTGGCTGGCTGCTATCAGCGCTACCATGCGCCAATGGGCCGGTTTATCTACCTCAAACCTCCCACTGGCATTGAAAGAGTGCAAAATGTTTGCCTGGAGGCATTTAACGCGGTGACCGAGGCCATGAAGCCCGGCGTCACCGCTCACGAGGTCTACCAAGCCTGGCAGTCCGTTGTCGACAAAGCGGGAATCCCCGAATATCGCCGCCATCACTGCGGCTACATGGTCGGCATTAGCTTTCCGCCGAGTTGGACCGAAGGCGGCAACCGCATGTACAGCCTGCGCGAGGGCAGCGACCTTGTTCTGCAAGTCGGCATGGTCTTCCACATCCTATCCTGGCTGGTCGGCTCGCGGCTGGGCGACTACTTCGTTTCCAACACGGTAGCCGTCACCGAAACAGGCTGCGAAGTATTCACCACAAGCTCGCAGAACGCTCTGCTGTAGCAGGCACACATCTGGCTAGAATTTTGGCAAGGCTTGGGAAGACTGAAGCGCATTCGGGTCGTGAAACGCGAATGAGTCACCCTCTTCCTTGTAAAGCTTAGCGTACTGCTCGACCTTGCCCCGATCCAGCTCAACGCCAAGCCCAGGCCCCATCGGAACTTTCAAACAGCCGTTGGTGTAGTTTTCTATCGGGCCGCCGAACCCCTTGACAATGTCATCGGTGAGCAAGGCACCATATGCCTGATTGGCGTAGCGGAAGTTCGGTGTGGCTGCCAGCGCGTGCGTGGTGGCAGCAAGCGCGACGCCGAGCTCGCCAAGACTGTGCTTGATGACTGGCAGCCCTGCGGTTTCGCACATACCGGCCGAGCGGCGGAGATTGGCCAAGCCGCCGTCCATCTGATTGTCGACTTCAATTACATCCGCGGCGCCGTGGCGGATGACCTCAAGTTGGTGGTGCCGAGTCCAGGACGCCTCGTTGGCAAGGAGCGGCGTATCCACACGGCTACGCACGTAAGCCATCTCCGACAGGTTGCGGCCAGAGACGGGCTGCTCGACAAGCTCGAGGTCATAGCGTTCGAGCTTGCGGATCATTTGCACTGCCGCGCCGGGTGACCACGCTTCGTTGGCGTCGACCCGGATTTTCATGTTAGGGCCGACACCGTCGCGCAGCGCGGCAACGCGGTCCAAATCGGTCTGTGGGTTGTCCGCGCCAACTTTGACGTAGCAGGTCGAGAAACCTGCCTCGGCAGCGCGGCGGCCTTCGTCGGCAACTTCTTGCGGCTCCGCCTTGGCCACGTAGTAAAAATACTCAACCTCGTCGCGGAAACGGCCGCCAAACAAGTTGACCAGCGGCTGCCCGGCGACCTTGCCCGCAATGTCCCAACAGGCCATTTCGACAGCCGCCATCGCCGGGCTCGTGTATCCTACGTGGTGCCATGTGCCCACCACATCAATTCGCCGCACAAGCTGCTCTATCCTGAACGGATCCGAGCCGATCACGAGCGGCTCCAGGCTGCGGAAGACGGCTAGCACAATATCCGTGGATGGGTAGGTGGCGGCTTCACCCAAGCCGGTTACACCTTCATCGGTTTCCAGCTCGAGCAGCACACTAGCCTGGCCGCGGCGCCGACCAAACGCCCATATTTCGTCGGTGCGGAACGGTACTGCGACCGGTGTTGTCCGTAGTTTAGTAATGCGCATTAGTTTGCTCCTTATCAGACGGGTGGCCGTCGAGGCTTCGGCGAGGATGACTCGTAGGCATGTGCTGCCCGCAGGACCAGTGCATCCCTATACTTCGCGCCAACCAATTGCAGGCCGATGGGCAGGCCCGACGTCGTCATACCGCACGGCACAGAAATAGCCGGTTGCTGCGTCAGGTTAAAGGGGTACGTGAACGGCGTCCAGGTCTGCCATCTGCGCCCTGGCCAACCCTGCGGTACCTCATGCCCTGCTTCAAACGCAGGGAGAGGGAGGGTAGGTGTCAGCAACACGTCGAAGCGCTCATGGAACTGGGAGAGCTTCACGCCCAGGTTTGCCCTCTGCATGGTGGCCTCTAGATACGACATGAGACTGTAGGAACTGCCTTCCGCCGCTATTTCCAGCAGACCGGGATCCATTTTGGCGCGTGCCTCCGGCTTGTAACTGGACAAGGCCTGAGCCGCGCCTGCATACCAGAGTACCCTAAAGAGATCGAGGGGATCGTTGAACGGGGCAGCCAGTTCCTCGACATGCGCACCGAGATCCTCAAACACTTTCGCCGCCTGCTTCACGGCCACCGCTACCTCGGGATCAACCTGTACGCTGCCAAGCTGCGGGATAGAGGCAATGCGCAGCCCCTTCACCCCTCCTTCCAGTGCCTGGCTATAGTTCACGCCATCATCTGGCAGGGCCGACCAATCGCGGGAAGCGGGCCTGGCGATCACGTCCAGCATCAGCGCCGCATCTGCTACAGTGCGAGTCATGGGGCCGGTATGCGCCAGGCTGCCGAATGGACTCA
>WNGG01003897.1_pt1 | contig 32211 bp, 28 predicted proteins | sample 5400661 | NCBI WGS metagenome assembly WNGG01 (sample SAMN13153372, study PRJNA577476) | soil metagenome | isolation source: 100 cm soil or saprolite under Garry oak tree replicate 1 | place: USA:California | collected 2016-06-15
GGGGTGCGTTTCATTTTTTTGCACACGCCTCTCCTGGAATCTCAGGGGTGGAAGGAGGGCGCCTGAGAAAGGGTTTGCGCCAGGAATAACCAGAGCCAAGACGACGAACTGGTTGCGCCTCGCAAGCCTCAGCCGACGTTGAGGGAGCAGCCGGGACAGAGGGGTGAGATAACCGATACACCCATGCTCCCCAGAAGGCGAGGGTCCAACAGGCCCTGGTCAGCTGCTGTTGGCTACGCGCTTGCCGCTGACTCGTGCGCAGCGCTTGTCGATGAGCTACCGCTGTCGTCCAGGTCTGGTGCCAGCGCCGATTGCAGACCGCGTTGCGCAGCACCAGCATGGGATTGACGTTCTGCCGACCCCAACGCATGCCGGCCCCTTTTAACCGTGCTTCGACGACCAGCTTATTGGCACTTTCCACGCTCCCCGAACCAATGGGCCAGCCCGCTGCCTGATAGGTGGGGTACTGCATATGCGCTTCGCGCTTCTGCAAATAGGTCAATTTCTCCTGGATGGTTGGATTGGGATAGCGAGCGGCCAACCAGGCCAGATGCTTGAGCACCCGTTGGGGTCCCTGGTGTTTAAGCCGGTGCAGCACTCCCTTGAGCCAGGTGGCAGGGAGTCTGCCTCCTGCTGCCTGCACGGCTTGCCCGATCTCATTGACGTATTCGGCGGCATGGGCAAAGTCCAGGATACGTACCGCATCTGCTCGGTGGTAGTCGACCAGCCCTTGCAGCCACTCCGCTCCATCTTGCACCGCGCACACCTCTGCTGCCCGTTCCAACCCCCGCCGATGCGTTTCGACCAACGCTGCTTCCTCAAAGCTGGCGGCGTCACTGAGGCGCGAGAAGTACGAGAGATGCTGCGTGCAGACCTCCCCGCGCTTCGTGCGGGTGACCTCCCCCAGTACCAGCGTCTTGACTTCCACCCACTCGCCCCCTACCAGGTGCACAAAGGCACCATCCCCACTCATCGCTTGCTTGTCTGCTTCAACAGGTGCTTGGGGCACCTCCTGCTTGAGGCGCTCCTCCTCTGCCTCGCACACCGCCAGCGCTGCCTCCCCTGTCTGCAGCGTCGCTCGATGCGCTGTCGCCTTGCTCACCTGCATCCCCAGCAGCTCCTGGAGCAGTTCCCGCGCTTGTTCAAACGGCATCCAGCTCGCCAGTCGCACCAGCGTTTCCTCCCCACGCGGCGTCAACCCTCCACTTACGAGCCCCAACTCCTCATCTAGGGGGAAAAAAGCCTCCCCCACAGGCAGGGCAGGCTCCATACGTGCGCGTCAGCTTCACCGCTTCCCCTCCCGTCGTTTGCAGGTAGCGCGTCTGCTTTCCACGCGCCCACAGCGGCTGGCCACACGTCGTACACCTCGGACGCTCCTCCTCCGGCTTCTGGCTCCAGTCCTCCGTCTCGCCCATCTGCACCACGTCCTGGATCAGTTGTGCCCGCAACTGGTTGATCTGTTCATCCACTGCCGCTTCAATCTCTGCCCATGTCGCTTTCGGGTGCTCTTTCCTCCATTGCGTGATCCCCAACACGTCTTGCAGTCCGGCGCTCACCTGTTGCATCTGCGGACTCCGCTCCCGTTTGTTCTTCTTGGCTTTCATCCTGTTGCCTCTCTCCTGCTCTTTTTTCCCTTATTTTACCACCTCCCTCCTGTGTGCAAAAAAATGAAACGCACCCCGTAAGAAGCTGGACTTTCTCTGAAAAGAGAACCTCGACTACTGGTCTGCTCTTTTCTTTAAGAGCCTGTGTGCAAAGGCCCCAGGAGCCAGATGAGGGGCTCGGCTAGGAAGGGGGTCAGGCGGTAAAAGAAGGGAGGCGTGAAAGATGAATTCTTCAATCTGCATTACCGGCCCCCACTAGATTTTCCGCCACTACAATATATACCACTTACAAGTGAAGTGTCTTATTACCCTCCTCAAACAACCCATCTTTCCATTAGTGACCGTTTGTACTGGTATACGTCTAATACAGTAACAATACACGAGAAAGAGTCAGCAATAGCACCTTCATCTACACCCATACAATTTCAAATGGACGCGCTCAATCAGCGCCACCTGGAAGGTCTTCCCTGGCACATTCCTCTGGAAAAATGGCCGGCGCATGGGGTCGTGCCGCTCTTGATACGGCGCGGCGACTCGCGCCACCCTGTCATCTTTGTGGAATGTGATGGTATACGTTACGCCATAAAAGAAACTACACCACACATGGCGCAACGTGAGATCGTCAGTTTGCGCGAAATAGACCACCGCGGCATACCCGCCCTTGATCCCGTAGGCAGCGTCATTGTTTCTGCTCCCCCTCTCTTGCTAGAGGAGCATGGCCCCGGCGGCGTTCCCCAATATATCGATGGGGATCGCGGGTATACAGTGACCCGGCTTGCTCCACGTGTTATACCCCATGTCCTGCTCTATCGCGTACCTTTTACCAGGAAAAACAAGCGACACCTCCTCTCCGCCATAGCGCTACTTCTCATCGAGCTACACGAGCACGGCGTTTACTGGGGCGACCCATCCCTGGCCAATGTCTTGATCCGCATTGCGGGACAGTGCATCCAGGCCATTCTCGCCGATGCAGAGACCGCGGAATTCTTCCCTGTAGCGGTCAGCGATAGCTTGCGCGAGCAAGACCTGGCCTTATTTGGCGAGTCACTTTTGTGGCAGGCCGAAGACCTTCGGCAAGCGCGCGGGCTACCTGAGGAAGAGGATATGGTAGACGATAAAGATTTTCGCTACCTTGTACAACGCTACCGCGCCTTGCGTCGAGAACACGAGCAGCTGGCCTCCTCTGGCTTCACAACCCGCTACCAGTTCCAACATTTACTTGAAACCCTTAATAAGCGGGGATTTTCAATCCTTGGTATGGGAGGGCATGCATTTCAGCAATTCGTCACCGTACTGCCTGGCTGGTATCAACGTCGTATTCATGAGCTGCTAGGTATCCACGTACCACGCCGCCATGCACGTCGTTTCTATAACACCATTCTGAGCCACCAGTACAAGTTGAGCAACAATGAGGAGCGCGATATAACCCTTGAGGAGGCGGCCAAAGACTGGTATACGCGTTATCATCTCCCCACCATTCTCTTTTTGCGCCAGCATCTCACCAGCGGGCAGGACCCCATGCAAGCCTATTTCTCGCTTTTGGAATTCAGGTGGAAGCTCAGTCTGAAGGCGGGTTATGAGGTCCCCATGGAAGAGGCGGCCCTATCATGGGCAATACAACAGGTAGATACTCAGAAGTTAGGCGAGGTCGATCCCGCCGCGTTAGCGTCGTGGTGGCACGAACGCGAATCGGTCGAGCAAGTCCTCGAGCCTCCCCTCATTGAAGGGGAAGAATTGGCGCCGCTCCTCTCTAAAGAAGAGCAGCCCCTTGTACATCTTCCAGCGCCTGAATTGGACCAGTAATTAACAAAGATTCTAGAACAGCCGGAGGAAGATTGACCAGCGCATCAATTGCATCAGCGCCTATATCTCTTCGTCGAGAATATCCTCTTCCTCTGCCCCCTCGACTTCACCGACATTGAATGATGCGATATTGCCGCGAATCTGCTCTTCAATAGCCCCGGCGACATCGCTATTCTGACGCAGGAAATCTTTGGCGTTCTCACGGCCCTGGCCGAGGCGAATATCGCCAATGTTGAACCAAGCGCCACTCTTCTTGACGAGGCCCATCTCCAGGCCCAGATCGATCAGTCCGCCTTCACGGGAAATCCCCTCGCTGTACATGATATCAAACTCAGCAACGCGGAATGGAGGAGCAACTTTATTCTTGACCACTTTGACGCGCGTACGACTGCCCATGACATCCGTCCCCTGCTTGATCGAGTCAATACGGCGAATATCCAGGCGCACAGAAGCGTAGAACTTGAGTGCTTTACCGCCCGCGGTCGTCTCAGGATTGCCGAACATAACACCGATTTTCTCGCGCAGCTGGTTGGTGAAAATAACAGCGGTGTTGGAGTTGCTGATGCCGCCAGTAAGCTTACGCAGCGCCTGGCTCATCAGACGTGCCTGCAGGCCAACATGCGAGTCGCCCATCTCACCCTCGATCTCGGCGCGTGGAGTCAGAGCCGCGACAGAGTCAATCACCACCACGTCGAGCGCGTTACTGCGCACCAGAGAATCTACAATCTCCAATGCTTGCTCCCCCGTATCAGGCTGCGAGATCAGCAGGTTATCGGTGTCGACGCCGCAGTGGGCAGCATAGGTACGATCAAGCGCGTGTTCAGCATCAATGAAAGCGGCGTACCCACCAGCACGTTGTGCATTGGCGATAATATGCTGGCACAGGGTAGTTTTACCAGAAGCCTCAGGACCATAAATTTCAGTGACTCGGCCTCGTGGTACTCCCCCTACGCCCAGAGCCAGGTCGAGTGCAATGGACCCCGTGGGAATGACATCGACATGAATGTGCGAAGCCTCTCCCAATTTCATGATTGCACCCTTACCAAAACGGCGTTCGATCTGTTGCAACGCCAAGTCTATTGCCCTCTCACGTTCAGTGGCAGGGGCAGGCCCGGTGGAATTGCTGCGTTCTGAAACGGTCTTTTCCTTTTTATTCATCAGTCACCTAATTACAGGGTGCAGGATATAGAGGGTATAGACAGGCCCCGTCCATAGTAGGGGCGATCCCTTGTGGTCGCCCTCGTACCTTGTCGTGGCTATTGCCATCCCGCTCTTCTCCACCCTGCATTCCTCCTTTTTTCATCGCGAGAAATAACAAACAAGCGCATAAGTTGCTGCACTTCCTCAGTTCCTTGATTGATACACCTGGGTATTCTTTTGCAGGGTTGAAAAAGCGGATATAGACCTCTCTCCATGCCTATGTTCCGAAACTAGAACAAGAGTACCATACATCCATCACTATGTCAAGCCGAATCTTCCCGAGATTCACATATCCCTCCGCCCCTCCAGCGCGCGACTCAGCGTCCCTTCGTCGGCATACTCCAGGTCACCTCCTATGGGAAGACCACGCGCCAGGCCTGTCACGCGCACACCCAGGGGAGCCAGTTCACCTTTAATATAATTCGCGGTATATTCTCCCTCGAAGTTCGGATTCGTGGCGAGGATTACTTCCCGGATATTGCCAGTGCGCACTCGCTGTATAAGCTCGTCGATACGCAGATCTTTCGGCCCGATACCCTCTACGGGAGAAATTGCCCCGTGCAGCACATGATAAAGTCCCTTGTAGACCCCCGTCTTCTCTAGTGCTATCAGGTCAAGAGGCTCCTCTACAACACAGATCAACTCTTGATTGCGATTGGGATTACTACAAATTGGGCAGGGATCCTTTTCGGTAATGTTGAAGCAGCGCGAACAATAGACGATGCTTTCTTTGACACGCATGATAGCTTCTGCCAGGCGGCGTGCCTGGTCGGTAGGGCTACGCAGGATAAAAAATGTCAGACGCTGCGCGGTTTTCACACCAACGCCCGGCAATTTTGAGAATTCTTCAATCAGGGCCGCCACTGGCGGCGCAATATCACTCATGCTTAGAACAATCCTGGTATTTTCATACCACCTGTCGCGCTGCTCATCAAGCGCTGCTGGGCCTCCGATGCCTTGTTAAAGGCATCCTTCGCGGCAGCCAGCACCATAACCTCCAGCTCGGCAATATCTTCCGCATTAAAGGCCTCCGGGTCAATTTCAACAGCAGTGACTTCAAACTTGCCGCTTATAGTGATCTTCACCGCCCCACCACCTGCGGTGCCGGCGAACTGGCTGGCTTCCAGCTCTTCCTGCATCTTCAAAATTCTCTGCTGCATCTTCTGGATGTCACGCATACTCATGGCTAAAACGGCTCCTTACTTCGTTTCGTAACTCATTTCAAGCGAATATCGACAATTTTCGCTTGAAATGTTTTGATGACTTCCTTTACCACTGGATCGCTGCTTGCCTTCTGCTTCGCAATTTCCAGTGATGATAGGGACGACTGGGACGGCTGTAGTGATTCTATAGTAGTATTTTCTCTCACAATATGCTTTTTGACAACTGGCGAGGATTGCTCCCCGGTAGGCAAATCTTCTGGCACAAAAGTTGCAGCTCGTTCCTGTGGAAACTCAACTCTGGCTTTCGGCTCAGCAAATCTCGGTTTTGAGTTCGCAGCAGGCTGTTCGCGGCGCGCCATCAGTGGTGGTGCCTCATTCACGGCAGCATCTAACGAGAAACTGCCCGGCTCAAATACTGGAGAAGATGGCAGTGTTGCTCCCGGAGCAAGCAGGCGCACCCGGCACTTCTGTTTAAATTCTGTGGACAAAGCCCAATCTACATCCTTCGCGCGTTCACCCTCTTGCACATATTTATGGTGTAATTCGTAAGCCGCCTGGATGACGACAACGGTCTCGTCCAATGTCCCTTCGACCCCAATGACCGTGAAGCTATTGAGCATAGCTGCCGTCTTGGGATTCTTTGGCCGCACGCGCTTCTTTACGTTGTCCCACGCATCCTTCACCTGCTCTAGCGTTAATGAAGGTTTGCCCTCTGCACCACGCGTAGCCCCACCTTCATTACGCTCGCTAGAGCCAGCGCTTGCTCTTGCTGGCGGCGCCGCGGATTGTCCAGGCATTTCCTCGCTTTCAGCAACAGAATGAGCTTGACGAATGTCGAGCGAAGCTCTAGAGTCGCTCTTCTTCGAGGTGGAAGATGATGCTTGCCTGGATGTCGCAGGCGTGGGCAAAACGTTTTCTGGCGCAACAGGTGACGCTGCTACCTGAGGTGTAACGGATCGCGCTTGTGCGGAAGTAGAGCGAGACTGGAGCACAGCATCAGCAGTCATAGGGCTGGTTAATTGACCATTATGGAAGCGACGATGGAGTTCAATGCTCTGTAAAAAAGCCAGTTCAAGGCCGAGTTGGGGCGTCCCCTGACCCTTTTGCATCAGTTCGTTCTGTGCAAAGATTCGGGCGGTTTCAGTCAACTCCTCCAGCTCAAAGAATTGCGCCGCTTGTCTGACCTCGCGCACCTCGTCCTCGGTGCGATCAAGAATAGTGCCAATATCTGCTCCTGCTTTCGTCAACATCAGCGCGCGCCAGTATTCTCCAACCTGCATATTGAGCTGGCGCAGGTCAGCTCCGGCCTCTGAAAGTTCGTGGATGAAATGCAGGACAGCGGCACTGTCGAGTTCGGCAACAGCGGTGATGAGTTTCTGGACAGCGCGCGGGTCGGCCACCCCCAGCATAGCCTGTATCTGTGCCAGCGAGATGTCATCTCCCGCGTAGGCGATGGCCTGGTCTAACAGGCTGAGCGCGTCTCGCATGCCTCCGGCTGCTGCCCGGGCAATAAGTTCAGCAGCAGAGCGTTCTACTGTAACATGTTCCTGCTTGGCCACATATTCCAGGTGCTCTACAATCTGTCGCGTGGTAATACGCTTGAAATCGAAACGTTGGCAACGTGAGAGTACGGTGGGCAGCATTTTATGCACATCAGTTGTCGCCAGCACAAAAACAGCATAGGGCGGAGGCTCTTCCAGCGTCTTGAGCAGGGCGTTAAATGCCTCGGTGGTCAGCATATGTGCTTCGTCCATCACATAGACCTTGTACTTCCCTGTAGAAGGCGGCATCATCACCTTTTCGCGCAGATCACGAATGCTATCGATACCTCGGTTGGAGGCAGCGTCGATCTCGATAACGTTAAAGGAGTTGCCCGCCGTAATCTCAAGGCACTGCTGGCACTTGTTGCATGGTTCGCCATTAACGGGATTGGCACAGTTGATCGTTTTTGCCAGCAGACGCGCCGTACTGGTCTTGCCGGTGCCCCTGGGTCCCGTAAAGAGATACGCATGGGCTAGCTTCCCGCTGCTGAGCGCGTTTTTGAGGGTGCGAATAACGGGTTCTTGACCAACGAGATCGCTGAAAGTCTGCGAACGCCATTTTCGGTAGAGCGATTGTGAGGACATACTATACTAACTCCGCCTGTATCCCTCTCATGGGTACCCACGCCCTGGACGGGCCACAAGCTCCCGCCAACACTGTGATCGTCCTTTTGACACAGGAAACCGATTTTCGCCCGGTCCTGCCGATTAGCGCAATCAGGCACCCCTACGACACCCAGAGAGGTCCACTTACCGTTGCTTCCTCACGGACCTAGCGGGGTTCACAGACATCTGCCGCGCAGGACCCAATTACGCCAATCGACAGGACCGGAAGAAAACCGGTCTGTTCCACATAGCCTTGCCTTAGGAACAAGGCTATTTTACTCCTCTGGGGTATATTTGTCAAGACAAGTACTTCCCAATCAGCAGGCTATATTTCTCCCTGGCTTCCGCCGGAATCCTGCTGTGCTCGGTCATAATCGCGGTGGCAAGCGAGCTTGAGCAGTCACAGGCATTGGCGCTGCGATCAGCGGGAATCTTCCCGGCGATACCGCGCAGAATGCGCTGCGCGTTGGCCACGTTGGCGCTGAGATTCCCAACCACCATCTCGACGGTCACAGACTCCTCGGACTCGTGCCAGCAATCGTAATCGGTTACACAGGCAATCATGGCATAGCATAGCTCGGCCTCGCGAGCCAGCTTCGCCTCAGGCAGCGCCGTCATACCGATGATGTCCATGCCCCAGCTTCGATAGACTATAGACTCGGCCTTGGTAGAGAACAATGGGCCTTCGATACAGACGTAGGTCCCGCCTTTATGTATCTTGATATCGCCCAGTTCGCGAGCCGATGTGAGCAAGAGCTTGTGCAGGGTAGAGCAGAATGGCTCAGCAAAAGTAACATGTACAACAACTCCGCCCTCATAAAAGGTGTTCACCCGGCTCCTGGTACGATCAAATAACTGGTCGGGGATGACAATGTCACGGGGAGCGATATGCTCGCGAAGGCTGCCCACGGCACTGACGGAAACAACCCATTCAACGCTAAGGCTCTTGAGTGCCCAGATATTGGCGCGTACAGGAATCTCGGTGGGGTTAATGCGGTGCCCTCTCCCATGGCGTGGCAGAAATGCCATCGGCACACCCTCCACCTTGCCTATAGTGATAGTATCGCTGGGGTCTCCAAAGGGCGTCTTCACGGCGACCTCTTCAACATCGGTCATCCCCTCCATACGGTAGAGGCCGCTCCCACCAATCACGCCAATCATCGCTTGTGGCATAAATTTCTCCTGACGTAGGTCCCCATTTTATCTCTTTAACCTCATGTAATGCAATTTCCCAACCTTAATAATCGCACCATCAATCACAGGCACCATAAAATCAACATCCTTCACCCGCTCCGCTTCACCCGCCTCCCCTCTCGGAAAAAACGAAACACCACCCTGCTGCACAACGCGCCTGGCCTCACTTTTACTGCGTGCAAGCTTCGTGTCAATCATAAACGTGATAATATTCGTAGGTTCGCCCAACTGATACTCAGGAATGTCTGTCGGCAGTTTGCGCTCGGAAAACTGGCGAATAAAAGCCTCTTCAGCCTCCCGGGCTTCCGCCGCAGAATGAAATCCGCTGACAATTTCACGTGCCATGCGCAGTTTGACATCCCGCGGATTCAACGAACCCCCGGCCATCTTGCGCCGGAATTCTGCCAGTTCGGCCAGCGGCACATCCGTCAACGTCTCAAAGTAGCTCATCATTGCATGATCAGGGAGAGACATAAGCTTCCCAAACATATCATGAGCGGGCGCGGTCATGGCAATGTAATTGCTGAGCGATTTCCCCATCTTTTTGTAGCCATCCAGCCCAACGATAAGCTGCAAGGTCATGATCTGCTGCGAGGGTTGCCCAAAGAGAGGCTGTAGCTCGCGCCCGACCAGCACGTTAAAGGTCTGGTCCGTGCCGCCAAGCTCGACATCCGAACGCAGCATGACAGAATCGTACCCCTGCAAGAGCGGGTACATAAACTCAGAGAGCGATATCTCAACGCCACTCTTGTAGCGTTTGGAAAAGTCGTCGCGCTCCAGCATCTGTGCCACCGTCTTATAGCTCAACAACCTGATGGCATCGCCAAGATCAAACTTGTCAAACCACTCGCTCTGCCAGCGTACCTCGGTCAGGTCAGGGTCAACGATTCTGAAAAACTGCTCAAAGTAGGTTTCGGCATTGGCTTTGACCTGCTCCGCCGTGAGTGGTTTACGCGCTTCCTCTCGGCCACTGGGATCACCCAGGCGCGCCGTCCAGTCCCCAATGACCACAACGGCCTTATGCCCCAATTGTTGAAACTGGCGCAGTTTGCGGAAGACAACGGCATGGCCAATCGTCAGGTCATAGTGGCTGGGATCGACGCCCAGTTTGACGCGCAGAGGCTCCCCCTTATTGCCTTCCAGCAGCAACCGGCGTAGATCGTCTTCCTTCACAATTTGTTCTACGCCTCGCGTCAAAACGTTTTGAATTTGTTCTTGTGTTGGTCGTTGTTTCACCGTCACAACTCGCTTCCTCCCTCAAGAGTTCTCATTTCTTTGCTGCATTGTAACAGTATGCTCAAAAGAACGCAACACAATACCCCTACTTTGGCCTCCCACCAGTCATCATGCACGATACTGACCTCCTGCACACGCCCCTGACAGCTCTCTTGACAGCAGTAGTCCTCAAGACGGTTCCCGAAATCATTTTTACGTTCTTGCTCCCGTTGATGCAGCAGCCATACTCTTTTGACACAAAAGTTGAGATAGTGTATAGTTTTTGAGGCGATAGTTAGCAAAAGATGCTCATCATAGCAAGGTGTCAAAAGGAGATCAAAAGGGTAAAGCTGCCGTGTATGCTCATAGCCCAAAGCAACGTCCTATATCAAAGCTGTTGAAACGCCTTAACATAGGCAAATATGGGCTGTTTGCCCTGCTTATTTTAGCGCTTGCCGTTTGTCTGCGCCTTCTGTTGACAGCATTGGGCTGGCCAACAACCAATAGTGATGAGGATACAATAGGCCTCATGGCCCGCCATATCGCTTATAATGGGGAACATCCCGTTGTATTTTATAGTCGAAACTATTTGGGTGCATTGGAGGCCTATCTTGGCGCGGCGTTCTTTCGTCTCTTCGGTCCTTCGCTCTTTACCTTACGGCTCGGCATAATTCTCCTTGATGCCCTGTTCTTTGCCAGTATGTACCTGCTGACAAGCTTGCTCTACACAAAAAAGTTGGCCTTGTTCGTGCCGGTTCTGCTGGGCCTGGGATCAAGCGCCATGTTTTTGCGCGAATTGTATGCCACAGGTGGCTCAACTCAAACCCTCCTTTTTGGTACGCTAGCGTTTCTGCTGTCTGCCTGGCTTGCACTCACCTACCGCCAGAACCTACCTCGCGCTAGGAGATGGTTGCGTTTTGCCGGCTATGCCGGTTGGGGATTGGTGGTAGGACTCGGTATATGGTCGGACCTGGTTGTACTGCCAGTTCTCTTGATGGCCAGTCTGCTGCTGCTACTGTTTTGCTGGCGTGACCTGCGCTCGCTGGCGCCACTGTGCCTGTTACTAGGTTTTGTCATCGGTATGTTTCCCCTGATTGTCTACAATCTTCAAGCAACACCCGGACAGGACTCATTGTCCATGATTATTGGTCTCTTTCAAGGCGGAAAGAGTATGAGTTCAGCTCACACGTTGCCACAACTCATACGAGGGATAGAAGCGACACTGGACATGAGTCTCCCCACAGCTACAGGGGATCTATTCTGCCAGGTCACGGCGGTGGATTATGCCAGTGATTCAAGCCCGCACGCCCTTCAATGCATAATTCTGCATACAGGCTGGAGCACGGGTTATATTATCCTCTGGACGCTGTCTGTCTCGCTAACGGTACGGGCGCTCTGGAAGTTACGCGCCCGTATGCAAGCAGATTCCCCCGAGCAGAGGCAGGAAATTGTCCTGCACTTCGCCAGGCTCTGCTTACTTGCCAGCGCAGCCGTAGCCGTGGTTAGCTATGCAGTGAGTTCAGGACCGCAGGATGCACCACATAGTCATGCACGCTACCTGCTTACTTTACTCATCGTTACGCCTACGCTCATCTGGCCAGTCTGGAGCGCTGCCAGTAAACCATTGGTAAAAGAGACGCCGGAACGACGTTTCGCACGTTCCTGGGCAGCGGTCATCCTCAATCGAAGCATCCTCCTACTCATCTCTATGCTGTTTCTCATTGGAACTATTACCATAGCAAGCGATCTTTCCTCCTCTCAGCAGGCTAACCAGCAACAGAATGAGCTCATTGCCAGGCTTGAGCAGGTGGGTGCCACGCACATTTACTCTGATTTCTGGACGTGCAATCGCATCATCTTTGTGAGCCAGGAAAAAATCATCTGCGGCGTCACCGACAGCACCCTGATACCGAGTCATAACTACTACCTCCCCTATTACACAATCGTACATGCTGATCTCCATTCGGCTTATGTATTCACGTATGATATATTTCAGAAGTCGGATCTTCTATACAAGGCTGATCGCCTAGGACATGGTTTCCGGCGTTACCTCTTTGCTGGCTATATCATCTATCAGCCTGTGTAGCAAACGCCGCGTGTATGTTTTTCTGTGTTGAAGTATTTCGCATCCCTTCTCACTAAAATATATAGTCCTAATCTCGACAAAAATCCTTGACTCTTGCATCCTATGTACCTACAATCCCTACAGGCCATACAGATACTATCTGTAACCTCTTTTTAAAGGGGGAGCTGCAACATACGCGGTCGAGGTAACCTGTGCAGAACATACGTATCTACTCCGCGCCTTCTCTTTTAGAAGTCATCAAACAAATGGTACTTAACCGCGCCACCGGTGTGCTCACTATATGGCGCGCCACCGGTGCTCGACAAGAAGATACCCGCATCCGTATGATTATAGAACAGGGGCACCCAATATATGTTTACAGGGGCTCGCAGCGGGAAAGCGCCACAGAGTCCATTTTGACATGGGTCAACTCCTGGGGCGAGATTCGGTTCTCGTTTCAATCAACAGAGGCTCGGTTTCGCATACCCCCTCCGCAGCTAGCCCCACAGGAAGATCAAGCCAATGTGTCTGATACTCAAACGAAATCCCCCTCACAGACAGAAAATCAGCCAGGAAGGGCTTATCCCTCCACAAGTGGACGAACGCGAGAGCTCCCGCTTCTCTCTGATATTTCGCGACAAGAAGAAAATCGGCCGTCTGTCCCCAGTAGAGACAGACCTCAGGCCACTCAGGCCACTCAGGCCACTGCACCCGCAAGCGCCATCGCAACTCTCACAGCCTATGGGAGAGAATATGCCGTGGCGAATCTGCCTCGTTATGACCGCATGATCTTTCTCCTCATTAATGGCAGACGCACAGTGACAGATCTTTCCCAGGTGACAAAACGTCCTCAAGAAGATGTCTTCGCTTCACTTCAACGCCTGAAGAATCTACAGCTCATCACGATAGTGACGCGCTAAACCGGCAGGAAAGAAGCACTGCTACTCTGGCTACTCTGGCTACTTTGCGCACATCAAGCGCATCAATTTAACATATCGCGGTCAGCATGCTGATTTCCCCTCAGCATCTGCTCCATTAAGGGCACTTCACGGCGCAAAATAGTGATCTCCTCCTTTAATCGCTGCAAAGTGGAAGTGAGTTCTAAAAAATGCTGTTTTTGCTCATTCTGTAAATCCAAAAAATAGGCGATAAAATGAGAAAGTTCCTCTGGACGACCAGGCAAATGCTCTCCCATATCTCTATCCTGCTCGTTTGCCGCTTTCAATAACATCTCTATGTACATCCCGAACAGTTTATGAGCCCACTTGAACTGAAAATCCAGGTCCTCTGCAGGTTCAGCAACATCCTCGTACAGCTCAACCAGTCCAGAAAGATAGGGTCTCTCCCGGTGCTGGCTGAGGATGCGGAAGCGCTGCACACCAATTGCCATGAGGATGTAACGCCCATCCTCCAGTTGATCTAACTCCCGTATCTCCGCCATAGTACCGACAGGATATGGCTCTTCCAGCAATGGCAAACTCCCTGGACGCGCCAGCACGACACCAAAAGGTTTCTTTCGCCGCCGGCAGTCAGCAATCATCTCACGGTAGCGTGGCTCAAAAATGTGTAGAGGCAACACTACGCCCGGAAAAAGTACGACATCTGAGGGAAATAATGGTAATTCAATCGCGCTAGCAGTCATCTTTTTTCACTCTCCTCTGACCAGAAACCACCGCCACCGGGTGTATTGATACGAAGGACGTCCCCTGCAAGTGATCTCTATTTTTAATGCTCGCCGGTCCTGCATATAGCATATACTCTTTCGCAACGATAGAATCGTACTCGCTTAGGCATAGCTTAGCGAAAATACCAGTGATTTGACAAGAGAAGAGTAACCTTCCTACAACATCATGTAGAGGCGACCCTTGGGTCGCCCGCGCTGCCCCCGCATATCACCTGCGCATTTCATGGTAGTGAGAATGCGCATGTGAATGGTCAGGCCAGTGCCGGTGTTCGTGCGCATGCATCGTGCCAGCAGGGGGAAGCTCCTCCACAGAATGAGTATGCTCGCCATCGACATGATAGGCATGGTCGTGTCCATGCCACCAGTTTTTGGCATCGAAGTTCGCTACCAGCAGGCTCTCGCCATGATGCCAGCGTGCGCGAAAGATATCATAATTTTTCTTACTCTTCGTCGCGCGTTCTTCCTCGCTCAAGCTATACCATTCGCGATGGGGATGTTTCTCAATTCGCCCGGCTACTATCGGAGTGGTAACCGCGCGATAACCAGACGTCTTGAAGAAGAAGCTGAAGTAAATATCCATCAGTCGATAAAAACGGAATTTCTCGTCAACCCAGCCAACTTCCGGCAACAATTCTCGCCGGAAGGCCATCAGGTAGGCCTCAATCGCATCGACATCTGGCCCCGGCGCTTCACGGAACTCGCGTAGATCATCCGTCACCAACCCATAGGGTCCTGCAACCCCCACGCTCCGATCGGCAAGGGTCCGCAACAACGGATCCCAGATGTCTCCCGTGACCTCGATCGAAGTGTCCATGAGTACGATAAAGCGCCCTCGACTGGCGCGCATCGTCGCATTGCGTCCAGCCGTGAAGCCTATGTTGTGATCGGCAAAAAGCACTTGTACGCCAATATGCTGCCCATCCTCTCCTCGTAAATCACCTTCACGCGCCAACTGCTGTAGATAGGGCAGCGTGCCATCCTTGCCATCGGTCGAGCCATTTTCAATGATCACCAGCTCGATATGATAATCATTGACATGCCGGCAGATGCTCTTGATACAGCGCTCAAGGTCTTCCCGGCTATTGTGAGCAAGCAGATTGACCGAAAAATCATAGAGGTCTGGCAGTCGCGTATTATCAGCTACATCTGCAGAACTGGAAATAACGGTGAACTCCTCCTCAGGTGGGCGAGGCAACACCAGGGTACCGGGCACCGTATCTCTCAGGGCAAACCCCTCTGCACTGAGCACCTGCCGTACCTGGTCTGCCCGTGCATAATCCCTGTGAGCACGCAGTCGCTCGCGTTCACGCACCTGCACAGCAATAGTAGATGGTACCTTTGCCAGGTATACCTCAGGATCGGCCTTTTTTCGCGGCTCTTCGCTTTGCAAGTAGTTCTTCAGATCAAAACCAAGAATACGATCCCAATCGAGTAGGAGACGTACCCTGCCGGTAGGACTTACCTCGTTTGACCGCAACATATTCCAGACTACGGACATGGCACGGGGCATATTCAAGTCCTGTTCAACCTCGGCCAAAAACGCATCCCGCCAGGCATATCTTTCCAGAGGTGCTCCCAAAGGCTCCTCAGAGAATACGCGTTCCTCATCAGAATGCAGTAGCAACTGGTAGGCCAGCCCCCGCAAACGCCCCAGCGAGGTTTGTGCTGCCTGCAAAGCACGGAAGGTAAAATTCAAGCGGCTGCGATAGAGAGCCGTGGTATAAAAGTAGCGCAGGGCCAGCGGATCAAAGCCCCGCGCCTCAATCTCGGCACAGGTATAGGCGTTGCCGGTTGATTTCGCCATCTTCTGTCCATCGGCTAACAGATGCTGTGCATGAATCCAATAATTCACGAACTGCTGGCCTGAAAAGCCCTCGCTTTGGGCAATCTCGTCCTCGTGATGGGGAAAGACGTTATCCACCCCACCAGTATGCAGGTCAAAATGCTCGCCCAGGTACTTGATCGACATGGCGCTGCACTCTATATGCCAGCCGGGAAAACCAGGCCCCCAGGGACTGTCCCACACCATCTCTCGCCCCGGTTCCGCTGGCTTCCAGAGGGGAAAATCTTCAGCGTTGTGCTTGTTTGAATCCACTCCCTCGCGTACACCGGCCAGCATATTCTCGAGCTGATTACCCGAGAGCTTCCCATAGTTAGGAAAGCGCTTAATATCATAATAAACATAGCCCTCAACTTCGTAGGCCAGGTCCTTTGCCAGCAGCCCTTGGATAACGGCTATCATCTCCGGAACGTGCTCAGTGGCACGCGGGAAAATATGCGCGGGCAGTATATTCAGTTTGGCCTCGTCGGTATGAAATGCTTCGGTATAATATTGCGCGATCTGCAGCGATGTTTTCCCTTCTTTGCGCGCCTGCGCTACCAACTTATCCTCTCCACGATCCAGCATCTCCTGCCGCATATGACCGACATCGGTGATATTTTTGACATGTAGAACCCGCAGTCCTCGATATTCAAAGGCACGGCGCAGCCAATCGGCCATGGTAAACGTGCGCAAATTGCCAATGTGGATATAGCGATAGACGGTGGGGCCGCAGGAGTATATCTTGATCTTGCCATCTTCTAGAGGCACTATCTCTTCAATCCGTCTAGTCAAGGTATTGTAGATGTTCATTCCGCCCTGCATGATTTATTGCGTCATCTCTTTGACGATCTGCTGCACACGAGCGCCATTAGCACGTCCTTTGGTTTCAGGGGCATGACACGTCTGAATTCTCTGCCATGCTCATCAATCAATCTGGCCACCACAGCCCGCAGGTCGTCATCGCTCAGTTGAGAGGCTTGCAAATACGCCTGCAAGATATCCGACTCCCGTTGTTCTTTTTCGGCTAAGTCGCTGCGTCCACCCTGCTCGTAGTACGGTATTGCCTGCTGCCGCTTCTTAACTTCCTGCCCCAATACCTGTAAGCAATCAGCCCCCGTCAACGGTTGACCAAACTCCGGGTGTTTGCGGTCAGTGCGCGCCACCTCAAGATTATGTATAGCCCCCAATGCCATGCGCAACGTATCCAGCCGCACCTGGTCACGCGCTCGCTGCGCATCCTGGATATCTTTCCGCAATTGCTGCTCTATCGGGAATTCCTGCCGTGCCCCAGCCATGTGCTTCTATCTCCTCGCTACGTACTAACATTTGTTATATGACAAGTATAATACAACACATTGGAAGAAAAATCACTACAAAGAATCGGTCAATGTATAAACCAGCCGTAGGGGCCGATTTATCGGCCCTGATATGCATCAACCTAAGACACAGGTCCAGGTTCCAGAGGGCGAGGGCAGCCCCTTCTTGTCACCCTGAGCCGCAACGAAGGGTCTGTCTGCATGGGCGTCGAGATGCTTCGCTGCACTCAGCATGACAGGGTGCCCTTGTCACCCTGAGCGCAGCGAAGGGTCTGTCTCGATGGGCTTTTCTTAGGTTGATGCTTATTTCCGCCGATTCATCGGCCCCCACGGCCATTCTGTTCCGCTATCTCTGCGCCCTTCGGAAAAGCTGCTGTACCCCCCAAAATAAGCTGCCCCACACAACAAAAATCAGCAGTGGATCGAAAACAATATGCACGCGCATATAGTCGTCTGGTCGGTAGCCTCCCAGAATCGTGATGACCAGCGCGTAAAATGCCAGCAGCACAACTGCCCCCATCTCCAACACCAACAGCTGAGACCGTAGCCTTCGCCAGCAGCACAAGAGTAACCACCAGGGAACACAGAGGAGAAAGAACACATTCGCACTGTACAGTATACGGTCGAAGGACTTCATGAAAACCAGGGGTCCATCAAATGGCCCGGGGATATTCTGCCGCGAGGAATCATAGTATTGTATCAGCGATGGTGGGAACAAGGGGATGGACTTGAGCAGGAACTCTACCGGGTGATGCAGGATGATGTTCCGAGCTAAAATACCGGCAGGTAGATCATCATTTTTTGAGAGTGATGGGATATAAGGGAGAACATGATAAGGGTCCCGGTCAACCCGAACCACTAAGATGTCCAATTGACGGCTGACCTGTGCATACTCAGGGGGTGCTTCATCCTGCATATTGTATTGCAGTACTTTCCCCATCAAGTTAAAATTCTCTATCGCCGTCAACCCAGGATAATAATTTACCAGTGTGTTGACACCAATGTAACTTCCCACCAAACCGTAAATACAGGCCAGGGCAATGAGCGCATTGAGCAAGACGCGTCTGAAGGAGCCGCGGCGCGCGGCGACCAGCAGTAAATAGGCGAACAATGGTACCGGCAAATAGAGCCACTCTGGACGGGTGAACATTAATGGCACCATGCATAACACAACGAACCAGAAGGCATGTAATCGTAAAGTTCGTATGAAGTACACAACTGCCAGTGCCAGCGTGGTTAGCAACCAGAGCGCCAGCCCCTCAGACATAATAGGTTTGACATAGGAAAGAAGAATGATATTTGTGCCGACGATCAGTCCTATGAGGAAAGCCATCCACGTACGTTTTAATACGAGAATCGCCAGCACATAGATCTCCATCGTTGCCAGTACGAAGAGGACACCTTGCATAGCACTGATAGCCATCCAGTTACGGTAACCGGCAAAGGTATAAATGAGCGCGATAAAAAGCGGATATCCAGGGAGGCGCCACACATCGACCAGGGCATACGGATGCATATAAATACGCTCCGCAACGACGGCATAGGCTGGTGTATCTGCATTAAATTCAACTCTCGGAGAGTTAACATAATAGGTCACTGTCATTATGATCGTCAGTAACAAAAGCAGTGCGCCAAAGAAAAGATAGATGAATCTCCAAATCCGCTTTAAGAAAGTCCGTTTTGTTATTGTGTAAAAAGAATACCTGAACATTGCGCTATTATATCAGAGTTCCTGCTTCATGGTGTCATGAATAACGTGGTAGAATAACTGAACATAAGAGAACGTGTAGAGATTCTTCAAGAGATTCTTCATATGAGGCAGATGCCCATTGATCTGTCGGAGGTGCTTGCTTGTCAAAAAGAGAATTTACCATTGCCAATGAATATCATTACAATCGTAAAAATCCTATACGCTGGATCATCTCGCATTTGTTGCGCAATAAACCATTCATAGTCAGTTTCGTGCTGGCATCGATCATCACCAATACGCTCTATGCATCAGTCCCTATCTTTACCGGCATAGCCTTCAATACGGTATTGCAAGGAACATCTGGTGCAAGCCAGCTATTTCGCATAGCGCTAATTATTCTCGGAGTAGTTCTCGTCGGTGGAGTTGTCGACCTTACGGCGCGTCTCTCAACCGAGATCTTAGGGAAACGCCTGGCTACCGATGCGCGCGACGAATTGTATGTCAACCTGCTGGGCAAAAGCCAGACCTTTCACAATCGCCAGCGCGTGGGTGACATCATGGCTCGTGCGGCCAATGACATGAATCAATTGAGTGATATGATTGTGCCCGGCGTTGACTCCATTGTTGATTCGTTCACCAGCCTTTTCATCACCTTAACCTTTATCGGTCTTCTCCAACCACAATTGCTGCTGGCGCCCGTTCTGTATACCGTGGTATTCATCATTTCTTTGCGCCATTACTCGCGCAAGCTTCAACCAGTTTCCAATGAGATGCGCGATCAATTTGGCAAGATCAACGCGGTGTTGACAGAGACCGTTACCGGTATTGAAGTGGTGAAAGCAACCGCTCAGGAAAGCCAGGAGCAGCGAAAGTTTGAAAAGAGCGCCCGCCTCTATCGAGACTACTATATTAAGAATGGAGAAATCCAGGCCCGCTATCTCCCTCCTCTCTTCCTCGGTATCGCCCTTGCCGGAGCTTTCTTGCATGGCCTCTTCCTGGTGATGCATAACCAGCTTTCCATTGGTAACCTGGTGGCCTACATGGGATTGATGGGCATCATTCGCTTCCCAACTTTTATCTCCAACTGGTCGTTTAACCTGGTCCAATTAGGTATAGCAGGAGCCAATCGTATTCTCACAATTCTGAAGGAAGAGACAGAGCTCGACGAAAACGAGGATGGCTATAGCGCAGAAATGCGCGGACAGATCATCTTTGAAAATGTCACCTTTCGCTATGGCGACACTCCCGTTCTGAAAAATATCTCCTTCCAAGCTGAACCAGGCCAGACTGTTGCCATTGTGGGGCAGACAGGCGCGGGCAAAAGTACACTGACGAAGCTCGTCAACCGCATTTATGACGTTGACGAGGGCCATATCTTTATCGACGGTGTCGATGTGCGCGATTGGAGTATGGATGCGCTGCGCTCACAAATTTCGACTATCGAACAGGACATCTTTCTCTTTTCTCGCTCGATCACAGATAATATCGCCTATGGCCTTGGACAGAATGCTGACCAGGCTGCCATTGAACAAGCGGCGCACGATGCCCAGGCCCATGATTTTATCATGAGCTTTAAGGATGGCTACGAGACGGTCATTGGAGAGCGCGGCGTCACCCTCTCGGGGGGACAGCGCCAGCGCATTGCTATCGCGCGCGCCCTGCTCACCAACCCGCGCATCCTCATCTTAGATGACTCGACCAGCGCTATCGACAGCGCGACAGAAGATGAGATACAGAAGGCCATCCGCCGCGTTTTACAGGGTCGCACCACCTTACTCATTACCCACCGCCTCTCACAGATACGCTGGGCCGACAAAATCCTCGTGCTGCGCAAAGGCGAGCTGGTCGATCAAGGCACCCACAGTGAATTGATTGAGCGTTGCGATTTGTACCGCCGCATTTTCGTTCACCGTCAAACAACGGTGAAACTCGTACAAGCAACACGTAAACTACAGGAAGAGGTACCTCTACTCAACGATTAAACTGCGCAGCAAGATGCAATATAGTAAGTCAAGTTAGTGGTTCAGCCTTACCAACCTATTACTCGTTCCTTCGAAGGAGATTATATATGGGCTTTATCATGGATGGCCTGGATGAAGAAACATATGACCGGAAGTACGATGATCGCCAGTTGGTCGCCCGCATTATCGGCTACTTCCGTCCACAATTGCAGATGATGCTCTTTGTCGCGCTTCTCGTCGTGCTCACGTCGCTGATGGATACCGCCTTTCCAATCCTGATCGCGCGCAGTCTTGACACTCTGACAACCACGCAATCTGCCCAGTCGACAGTTCTGCTAGTCGTAATCATCCTGATCACAGGGGTACTTTCATGGACGTTCAACTTTTTACGCCAGCGCTACACGGCCCGTTCAGTAGGCAACGTCGTGCTAGCCTTACAGCAGGATGCCTTTGCGGCCATCGTAGCGCGTGATATGTCTTTTTATGACGAGTATCCATCGGGAAAAATTGTCAGCCGCGTGACATCGGATACAGAAAAATTTGCTACAGTAGTGACGCTCACCCTCAATCTCTTGAGTCAGCTTCTGTTATTCTTTCTCATCGCGGCAGTGCTGTTCTATATCAACGCCAAGCTGGCATTACTGGCGCTGACTATCACGCCTGCCATCGTGGCCATCGCCCTCGGCTTTCGCTGGATCGCGCGGCGCACTACGCGGCGCTCTCAGAGATCCATGGCACGCGTCAACGCCAACGTACAGGAGGCTATCAGCGGCATCACCGTGGCTAAAAACTTCCGCCAGGAACAGAACATGTACGAGGCATTCAAGAAAGTCAACCAGCAATCGTACTATGTGAATGTGCGCTCAGGCTTCGTCTACAATGGCGTCTTTCCTTTGCTCTTCCTGGTAGCCAATGTTGGCACGACGATTGTAATCTACTTTGGCGGACTGAACGTCCTGAACGGCACAATCTCGGCTGGCGAATGGTTCCTCTTTGTGCAAAGCATCGGCATTCTCTGGTTTCCTCTGACCAGCATCGCTTCGTTCTGGAGCCAGTTCCAACTGGGGCTTTCCGCCAGTGAACGTGTTTTCGCTCTGATCGATGCTGAACCGCGTGTACGACAGATCGACCACCAGCCGGTGCCACGTTTAGAAGGGCGTATCGAGTTCAAGGATATCTTCTTCCAATACACTGAGCAACAGACCGTCTTAGCAGGCTTCAACCTGGTCATCAATGCAGGTGAGACAGTGGCGCTGGTGGGACACACCGGTGCGGGCAAATCAAGTCTGGGCAAACTGGTCGCGCGTTTCTATGAATTCCAGGGTGGCGAGCTCCTCATCGACGGACACGATATCCGCACCTTTGATTTGCAAGCGTATCATCGCCAGTTGGGTGTTGTGCCGCAGGTACCGTTCCTTTTTTCTGGCACAGTAGCCGATAACATTCGCTATGCGCGGCCAGAGGCATCGGACGAAGAAGTAGACGAGGTAGCTCAATATATTGGCTGGGGTGATTGGCTTGAGGCTCTACCAGACGGCCTTAATACCGAGGTAGGAGAAGAGGGAAAAGCACTCTCTATGGGACAACGACAGTTGGTAGCGCTGGCACGCGTCTTGCTCCAGGACCCATCTATCATTGTCTTCGATGAAGCCACGGCCAGCGTTGACCCACTCACCGAAGCACAGATACAAGAGGGGCTTGACCTGGTACTGGAAAACCGCACCGCTATTGTCATCGCCCATCGCCTCTCGACCATTCGCCACGCCAACCGCATCATTGTCCTCAGCCGGGGAAAAATAGTTGAAGAAGGAAACCACGACGCTTTGATAGCGCAAGGAGGCCATTACGCCCAGCTCTACAACACCTTCTTCCGCCACCAGTCGCCAGACTACCGCCCAGGAGAAGGATTCATCCCCGTATTAATCCCCGTCTCCGGAAGCGATTAGATAAGTTGATCACCATCCCATCCCTTCGAGAAACTGTAGGGGCCGATTTATCGCGCCCCATACCCATTAAGTTAAGGAAGGGGGTAGACAAGAAGAGGCTCAATCTTCTATTCAGAAGGGGATGCCGAGAGGGCAGGCTTGCTGCTCAGGCTTTGACTGCCTGGTAAGTGCTAAAGGCTTCCTTGAACATGGCGCGGTGATGCTTCTCACGTTCAAGTGCCAGGAGAAAGCTGGCAGCGGCGTCACTGCGCCCCTCTTCCTCAGCTTCATGGACAAAGCGTGGATACATCTCCTCGATCTCGTAATCTTCACCGTTGGCCGCCTCATCCAGGTTCTCCCAGGTGGTACCTACCCCACCGGCGACACGCAAATGGCTGATGCCGTGAATGGCCTCAGCGCCAGCCGCTTCCAGAAACAACTGGGCAATCTCTGGATGTCCTTCTTGCATGGCCTGCATGGCAAAGGCCGTGTATTCCAGGCGGGCTTTTGCCTCGCCGATGATGGCCTGCTGTAAGTTGGTCTCTGTTTTGGTCAAAGAACAGGGTCGAGTGTGCCGGTCAGTGAAACGTCACGGTACCGTCACATATAACGGGCAAGGAAGCCCCCGTCTTTCCAAGCGGGGGATGAATTGCCCGCCGCCGCAGCGGAGATGCTCCTAGCCAAAAGACGAGGGAAATCTGCTGTATACCTAGCCAAATGGCTAGTTCCTGCTTAAGAACGCTTGTGCTACACTGTGTGTGCTTAGACACTCCCTGGAAGCGGGGAGCAACGGTTTGCACCTGAACAGTGACATATGGGTTTTGGCAACGAATGGCTTTGCCATGTAAAAATGTTAAGCCAGCTTCCAAAGGGCATCGGTCATGGTGCCTATTGTTTCGTCCGGTAGTCGATCTGGATGCTATCAGATCGGTGCGTAAAGGCAGGGACAAGCCCCTCGGCTTCAGCCAGGGGTTCATGACTCGTCGTCATCCCGTGGGCACACTGCACAAACATGGCCTCGATTTCTTCTAATTGTGGTACGCTGCTTTCGCTCATAGCTTCGTTCCTTTCTCATATACCATTTTGTACATTGACATGAAGCTCCTCACTGTTTTCGCACAGGTGACAAGGGAACCCTGTCATGCTGAGGGCAACGAAGCATCTTGAGGCCAAGCGAGACAGACCCTTCGCTACGCTCAGGGTGACACTGTGAGGCAGCTTAGGTTGATGCGTATTGCATTCCCAAATTGGTCTCTCTCTTCTGCATCAGAAATCACGATCATGGCTCTGCTGCTTGCGCTCCCTGATGACGAGATCGGCATCTGCAATTTTATTGTAAATGCGCATGTCCTGCCGGAAAGGCCACCAATCGTACAGAAAGATCTCAGATGGTTCCCATAACGCAACCCAACCGGCGCTCAAAACAAACAACGTCGCTATAACTTGTAACACCGCCTCCAGTATTTTATTTATTCCCGACTGCGCCATCAGGGTAAAAGCGAACGCCAGCACTAAACAAATCACCGCCACAAGGAGGCCGGTCCAGAGCGTGGCGACACCCTGGTGGTGTAGCGCAATCAGCTCCTTGTGGCTCTGCTCAACTTTGAACTGGCAGTACCGCTTCATCTTTGCCCTGGTTCTCTCCAGTAGACCTTCTGTGATCTTTTCCTGTGGCAGTTCAATGGTCACCTTGAACTTCTCGTGCCGTGGGTAGATCCTGACTTCACTGTACAGATAGTCCATTCCCGAAACATACCTGTCTGACCCTGGTTCCGGGTCCGCAAAAAGGTCTTGTATGTCGTCGAGATGCAACGTTATTTCGTGAAGCTGTTCTTTACTCATTATGATTTTCTCCTCTGGTTCTTTTTGAACAGATATCCCGGGTACAATAACTTCGCCTTTATCATCTCTTTTTTCGAGGATAGGGTGTAAATCGTGAAAACACATCATTATAATACACTATTTCATGCGCTTTTAGAGTGGAGAGGAACTGAAGGCTCTCAGTTTGCCTGATGCAAACGCACCAGGCGATGCGATCAACTCACCTTCCTTCTGATTGCCGTGGGTAAAGATAGTGTATTCAGAGGATGTGTTTTCGTTCCCTGGCAGGTATAATGGTAACTGAGATTCTTTCGGAGGTTAGTTTTACGGAGGTTAGTTTTATGAGTGAAGCTGTTTCGTCAAAGCCATCCAAAGCAGGCAAGCGTTGGCTCGATATCGTCTGGCGGATTTTGGTCGCCGTGTTAATGTTACTCGCGGTGTTGGGATTCATTATAAGTGTGGCGGGGATTGCCGGGGTGTGGTATGCCCGCCCATACGCGCGCAGTGCTGTGACCGATGTCACCACAGTGACGACGAAAACACTTGTGGTCGTGAATAACGGGCTGGGGCGCGTGAATACCCAGGTGCAAGACGCGCGACAAAAGGTTACACAGGTGAACGATGCGGCGGCCAAACTGGGTAACCGGATCCAAGCCAGCAGCCCACTCGTCGACAAATTCAATCAACTGGTTAACAATGATCTCGCCCCGCGTATTCAAAAGGTGAGCACAACTGCTTCTTCCATTCACGACGCTGTTGTCTCACTTAACAGCAAATTGGAGTTGCTCAACCGCTTCCCAAATATACAGGTACCGACACTCACTAGCCAACTGAGCGCAATATCCGATCGTGCTCAAGAGGCGCAGTCAGCGGTTCAAGACATGCGTACTTCGCTGACAGATGTGAAAGCAGGCCTTGTGACAACAGTCGTGGCAGCGGTAACGCAGCGGACGGCCAGGATAGACGCCGCGCTGGCGCGGATTCAGGGGACGGTCAACACGTATCAAGCGACGGTGACGCGTACGCAGAATCGTGTCACTGCGACCAGCAATGCTATACTCCTGCTGATTGATGTGGGCGTGGTGTCTCTGACGCTTCTCTTCATCATCTTTGCCGTAGGACTGGCGCTGCTTGTGTGGGTCTGTTGGCAGTTTGTGCGCACCGGACATTTTCCATCCCTACGCGTTGCGTACGCCTCGAATAAAGTGGCTGATGTTCACCAGGTAACAGGAAGAAAGATCGTTTCGGAAGAGCCGCTCAAAGAGGAAGCAACGACTGCTTCGGAGGAGACAGCTGAAGTAGAGAAACCTGCTACTTCAGTGGAGGCACCTGCGGCAGAGGGATTGGCTGATCCAGGCAAAAAAGAAGGGGAATGATGGCGTCTCCCACCACGTCTACACGAGGTTGAAGCAAGAACCGAACGCTGTGTGTGGCATGTTCACACATGGGAAGGTTTCGGATATACTCTTTCAGAAAGAGTATATCCGAAGCTTTCCCTCTTCCACAAATTCGGGGCAAGATCACGTTTCATAATTCCCCTGGCACGTTTCATCTCTCTCCTGTCTCGACAAACAAGGTATATGGGTATCAGACCCCAGTTTGGGCCTGCACGCGCCCCTCTTTGATAGCAGCAAGGAGGGCTGCATGGTCGCGTTCGGCCTGGTCCGCATACACCTCGGCAAACGAGGCAATGGCACGGTCGAACGTATCCTTGCTGCCCAGGTAGCCGCTGATTTGTGCCGGGTCACTCGTGCGGGCGTGCGCTCGCGCCAGGGTTGCCGCGCATAACTCGACGTACGCGGTAAACAGGACCGGGTCCATCGTCTCGACCTCCGCCGAGAACTTCATGTCACGCAACTGTCGCGCATAGTAGTCCCTGCCCTTGAAAGTAGACCAGCCCAGGAAGATATCGCTGGCCGCCTGCATCATGCGCTGGCCTACCACCACCCGCTCCCCGTGGTTCTTATACGGACTCGCCCCCACGTACGGTTCGAGCACCGACGCCGACGCCTCCTTGATCTGCATGAACAGCGGGTCATCACCTTCTGCTCCTCCTAAGGTCAACACGATGGCACAGCGCGTGCCCACACTGCCCACTCCCACGACCTTCTGCGCGAGGTCAACCCCGCGGTACCGCATGATGATCAGGCGCCGCTCTTCCGGCAAGCTCTCCAGGTATTCTTTCACCATCGCTCTCCATTCTCCGGTATCCAGATTGTCCTTGTCGGTATCCAGGGGGTCGTAGTGATAGATCAAGGGCGGCTCATCCTTGATGTGATACTGGCCATTCACGACCTCAGTCAGCTTCGGGAAGGTTTCGATGCGGGTGCGCTTGCTAGCTTTTGCCGACGCGCATTCCACGCGTTTTTCCAGCTCTTTGCGACCTGCCATGCCACGTGCCATGGCGAGAATGCCTTCCACATCGAGGTGGAAGTACCAGACATCCAGGTGGTTCATCAGGGCAAACTGCTGCATACTCTCACGGTAGCGTTGCATGCACCTCACTACCGCCTGCCTGCTCTCCTGGGCGGTGTAGCCATTCTGTCGACCTCCTATGACCACGCTGGCTGCCAGCCGCTTGACATCCCATTCCCAGGGACCGGCAAGCGTCTCATCGAAGTCGTTCACATCGAAGACCTGTCTGCGCTCAGGGGAGGCAAAGACGCCGAAGTTGCTCAGATGGGCATCACCGCAAAGCTGCGCCTGGATACCTGAGACGGGTGTCTTGGCCAGGTCGCTTGCCATGATGTCTGCTGTTCCGCGATAGAACGCGAAGGGTGACAGCGACATGCGCCCAAAGCGGATGGGCACCAGGTGCTCCAACCGCGTCTTATTTGACTCTTCCAAAATACTGATTGGGTCGGGACGCTCAGGGTCTGGTGCCCACTCTGCATGGCTGGAACGGGGTGCCTTGCCACGCAGCGCCTTGCCGGCAGCATAGCGCTCAGCCCGTGTTGTCAATTCCCGAGTCCATTCATCTGGCACGAGGGATGGGGTGGTTGTGGTCGTCATGAGACTCCTCTTCTTTCTGTCACTGCTAACGGTAGCAGATGAATCACTGCTACTCGTGTACTTGCCTGGGGAGAAATACACATGGTGTGAACGCACTATTGCTGTGTTTGCACTACGTTGCCTTACAAAGGGGAATGTAACGACGATGAACGTCGCAATGGGTACTTCCTCCTTTCGCGTTGTATTCGTAGACGTTGATCGAGTCCAGAGGACAGATGCTTTGAAGTATTACCTGTTCTGTTCAATGAACAGACTCTTGCGAACGCTCACTGCTCAACATCGTCGCCCTCCTAACCTGGAAAGATGAGCATCTAACCTGCTCCGAAGCACTCTACGCACTCGACCGCAAGAATCGGACAGCCTATGTCATGCAGCGAATTGAGGACCCCAATCAACGCGGATTGGTCTGCCAATCGACCCGTGAGCAGCGTCATCGCATATCGTTCCGGATCGCTTACGTTCTCAATCGTCATGCCGCCGTAATAATCGGACCACTTCTTGTCCAGGGTGCCCAGGATACAGATCCGATATAACGCCGGTTCAAACAAACTGGCACCTGGGCGGTATCTATCCATTGCACGTTCCTTTGGTAACGGTCTAGCTGGTCGAAGCATCTTCCTCCATACGTACCTCTTTCAACGTACCTTTAGCTTGGGCTTGATTGCTCCGACCACTCCAACGTATACTCTTGCATTGTGCGCCACTGTGCCACAAAGCCAAGGACCGCCAACACAATCACCACGAGACTCCAGATCCATGAGGCCCTGATTGCCGCTGCAGCGAAGCCGTATTGCAGGGCCGCCGTGTGGATTTGCCCAAACAAGAGCAAGAAGCCCGATACGATCGTTGCAGCTCCGCCAATCGCTGTGAAGACCATGATGAGGAGTTTAGGCAGGTTGAGGGCCAGGATCAGAATGGTCAAAATGACTGCGAGCACGACCCCGACGATAACCGACAAAAAGCCGGGATTGTTCAATCCGATGGCACCCATGAGGCCGCTGCCGATTGCATACCCGACCGATGCACCCAGGACCACAATGGCAACGTAATACAAGAAGTAAGCCAGCACGGCGATGACCAAACCCACCACTATTCCGAGGACCCAACCGGTAGCCGTCCCAAGGAAGTTTTGTCCAAAGAGAGCGACCATCCCTGACGCGCCTAGATTGAACCCGGCGAAAAAGCCCCAAATTGCTATCAGAATCCGAAAGAATCGATAGCCGACGAAACAGAATGCTGCACCTACTACTAAGAGGAGCAAGCCAATAAGAAAATCTTGAAAAACCATGATACCTCCTTGCATTGTCACTCTACTAGACTCAACGCTCATGGGAATATCTGGAACCGACACACACCAGTCACGCCGATCAGTGAATACTCCTGAGAATCACTATACTCGAAGACGCACCAGAAAGCTATTCCCCATAGGGTATAGAAAGGGTATAGTTCTTGGAAAGGAGAAGCAAGATGGCACTTGCCAACAAGCCGTATCCAGCTTTTGGGAATACACCTTGCCACATGCACGGGCAAGTTCGTCCAATTGTGGCGTTTTACCGATATGCACGCGGCGTACCTGATACATGCTCATACCCCCTTCGGTGCATCGAGAGAGCGTTGAATGGTTTGGGCACTCACTGCAACGCTGCAGTCAGGCGGGAGATGTTCTCATAGAACTTCACTTTGGTCGAGCGAGTTTCCCATTCTTCCAGGTTCACCGCATTGCACCTGCTCAGGTCCACGGCCTCAACTTGCCGCAGATCCGCCACCACACTGGGAGCATAGCAGATCAGCGTCACCTCCAGGTTGAGCAGGAAGGAGCGAATATCCATGTTGCTCGAGCCGATCACCGCGATGTCATCATCGATGGTGATGTGCTTGGAGTGCAACAGGATCGGCGCTTTGTACCGGTAGAGCTTGACGCCAGCTTTGAGCAAGTCTTCGTAGTAGGAGCGCTCGGCGTTGCTCACCAGGAACTGGTCACTTGCCTCCGAATTGACCAGGGTCACATCCACTCCCCGCTGGGCTGCGCTGGTCAAGGCCGTCATCAAGGCGTCATCGGGTATGAAGTAGGGATTGGTGATCACGAGTGTCTTTCGTGCGGCATGGATGAGTGCAGTGAACAACTTCAGGTTATTCTCGTTCTCGAAGCCGGAGCCACTTGGCAGTATCTGGCAGAGCACATCGCCGGCAGCCTTCAGTTCCATGGCGACCTCAGGCGCGTTCTGGCGGGTCAGCAAGACGCCGCTTTCGGAGTACCAATCGGTGGCGAAGGCTGCCTCCAGTTCAGCAACCACCGGACCACGGACACGTGCGACCAGCTCATCATAGTAGATGGCATCCTTGCGGAAGTAGTTGCGCTTGATCAGGTTTTGTGAGCCGGTGTAGCCGATCTTTCCGTCAATCACCACAATTTTCCGATGGTTGCGCAGGTCGATGCGCGTGTAATTGGCCCCGAAGAAGTGCAGCGGCAGCGAAATGTGATGCTCGATGCCAGCAGCCGTGAGCCGCTCCTGCATCTCCTTGAAGTTGGGGTATTTGCGCGAGCCGAGGTGATCCATGAGCATGCGTACCTTGACCCCACGGCTGGCGGCGCGGTCCAGGGCTGCGAAGATGCCCTCGGTCTCCTCGTCGCGGCTGGTCGCGAAATATTCGACGTGGACGAACCGCTGGGCACCGTCGATGTCTGCGGCGATGTGCGCAAAGACGGCGTTGTACTCGGGGAGCAGTTCGACGGCATTTCCCGCAATGGCGGGCAAATGGCCCAGGCTGGCGTTCAGTTTGATGAACGGCTCGTAGCGCGGTGGGATCTCAGGGTTGAGGATGGTAGCCAACTCCGGCTGCATACTGGCCTCCGCTACCAGCTTGCTGATGAGTTCGCTCATATTGTGCTGCTCGGCACGACGACGCCTGGAGAGCTTCGGGCTACCCAGCAGCAGGAAGATGACCAGCCCGAGATAGGGCAGGAGAAAGATCAGCAACAGCCAGGCAGTAGCTGACGACGGTTTGCGGTTCACCGGCACGATGAATAGCATCACAAACGGTAAAATCCAACCAATGAGACCGACGAGGGCGGTGATGGTTGCCCAATTCCAGAACATAGCAAAACCTCCAGATCTGACACAGCAACTCCTGTCGCTTCGCAAATCTCTTTCGTAGCAGTTCCACGCGCTGCTTCACGGCTCATTGCCCGTAGGCAACCCCCAGAACAGCGAGAAACTTTTCCATACGCAATAAAGAGAAGCACCTTCGAGTGTTCTCACAGCAAGCACCAGGAACACTGCTCGTAGTATACCTTCCTGGGAGGAAAAACACACCCTGTGTATGCACTATTTTGAGCACCAACTGATCGTGCAGAAACCTCTCCTGGTAGGACTCCCTGGTACATTTACACTGCTAGGGAGAAATCGGTCAGGAACCCATAGCTAGAAGCCAGGGGAGGTATCAAGTGTCCTTCTCCACATCCGCTTTGACGTCATCCACGATCTTGTCAAAATTGTCTGCAAGTTCGTGTGCAAGAGTCGCCAGCCCACGAGTGAATTCGCGCCCGGCGCTCACGAAATGTTCCCGGGGTTCTTCTGGCAGCATAGACACAGGCGTCATAGCCAGGTGTACCCCAGCTCGAAAGAGCGTGCGGAAGAATTGCTGAGAGGCTTCCTTGAGTTCATCGCGATCAGTTTTCTCGTCAGGTGTAGGTGTTTGTGTGCCGGGAGTCTCCGTTGTTTGTGTCTGCTCTGCTTGCATGTTCGTAGGGTCTACCATACATTTGCCTCCTTACTTGTATGAAAACAATGACCATGAGTCTGTCCAATTGCTAGTATACACGATTTACGTGGCTCATGCTGTCTCTCAACTACCAATTTGTCACCGACAGATACTCTACGTAGTAACTACTGCTCAGCTAGTCTGGAATGAAAGAAGTACAGGATGACCAAGCAAAGTGGCCTCGGATGCGACAGGAGGCCTGAACTCCAGCAATAGCTCGGAAGCAGCAGGAGACCTTTTGCGACAGCTTAACCATGCGGATGTCGCGTTCGGCTTGATGATTGGACTCAGCCGTTCACTATACAGTCTCCGTCTCTAGAGCTTGTTATGCACCTTCGTGCAGAAACGCCGTTGCCTTCATGGTATGACACGACACGCGTATCCGGGTGATGTCGGCAACGACGGAGAGGCGTTCGTCGTCCATAATGTGACTGTCATGCCTCGTTGGTTGTCCGCACGAGATGGTCAGTTCGTATAATGCAAACGCGCTAGGCTCTCAAGCAGTTCGAATGCTGAACGCATCGCCGAAGTGCCTCAAAATAGTGTGTTCTCAAGATGTGTTTTCACACGCTACACCCTATACTTAACAGAGATGCGTAACATGCGCTACGCTCTGAGCTATGGTGGCCGGTAGAGTGCGCATCTCAAAAATGCCCCGATGCCGGGAGGCTTCGTCTGCTCGGCATCGCTCAAAGGAAGGATTGACCTGGAATATGCCTACTCAGCGACAGCTCCTGACGTTCGCCGCTGCGTTTGAGAGCCTTACAGGCCTGGCGCTCATACTTGCTCCCAAAGCCACAGCCGTGTTCATTCTCGGCGCCGAACCG
>WNGG01001826.1_pt1 | contig 32201 bp, 33 predicted proteins | sample 5400661 | NCBI WGS metagenome assembly WNGG01 (sample SAMN13153372, study PRJNA577476) | soil metagenome | isolation source: 100 cm soil or saprolite under Garry oak tree replicate 1 | place: USA:California | collected 2016-06-15
CGACCCACCTTTCAAGGCGGCGCCGCTCCCGTTGTCGATCCAGGCAGGTCTTGTTCGTCGCCATGTTGGAGCGGCATGGGGCGCTCGACAGCCCACTTCCGGGGCAACTTCAACAGGGACGAGGAGCAATGACCGACAGTACGACGGCAAGCGTTGTTTCCAAGGACGGCACCCAGATCACCTACGACCGCCTCGGGTTCGGGCCGCCGCTGGTTGTGGTCGCCGGCGCGCTGGGGCTACGAAAATCCTCGTTCGTCCGGCCGTGGGTGAAGGCCCTGGCCCAGCACTTCACCGTGTACAACTACGACCGGCGTGGTCGCGGGGACAGTGGCGACGCGAAGCCGTACACCGTGCAGCGCGAAATCGATGATCTGGCGGCCCTGGCCAAGGAGGCGGGCGGAGCGCCGTTCGTCTGGGGCATCTCATCGGGTGCCGCCCTTGCCCTCGAGGCGGCCGCGGCGGGCGTTCCCATGGCGAAGTTGGCCGCGTACGAGCCTCCTTATATGGTCGGCGATGTCGCGGGCCGTCCCGATCCGGACTACGAGGAGCGCGTGCGGACCTTGATCGCCCAAGGGCGGCGGGACGACGCGGTGAAGTACTTCATGCAGACCGTGGGCGTGCCCAAGTTCTTCATCGTCCTCATGCGCCTCTTCCCATTCTGGAAGGACATGCGCGCAGTGGCCCACACCCTGCCCTACGATGCGGCCGTCATGGGAGGATTCACGTTGCCGGCCGAGCGGCTCGCGCGGATCCGCGTGCCCACCGTTGTCATGTCGGGCGAGAAGAGCCCGCCCGCCCTGCGAACCGGGGCCGCCGCGACGGCGAAGGCCATCCCTGGCGCGCAGCTGCGGGTCCTGCCCAAGCAGAGCCACGGTATCAAAGCAGCGGCGCTCGCGGCGGCGCTGAGGGCGGCCTTCCTCTCAAACGGCCACGGCGTCGCGGCGTAGAAGCCCCATAGCGGGAGCGCCCGGGACGTTCGAGCCGCTACGAAGGGTTAATCGCGACGAAGGCGGAACTGCTCACGCCGTATCTGTCTAATAGCTCTTCAAGTCAAGCAAACCCGGCGAGGGAATTTGGTCTAGCACCGGTCTCCAAAGACGGCGGGTCGATGCAGGCCCGCCGTTTTTGTGCTCACCTAGGGCCGCCGGTGGGATTTCTGGTGGGACCAAGGAGGGGGTATCCCGAGATCTTCCAGTGACCCGGCTGGGGATCGAACCCAGGACCTACGGATTAAAAGTCCGTTGCTCTACCAACTGAGCTACCGGGTCGAACGTCGGTCCGCGCAACAAGTTAGCCGCTCCCATCATCACGTTCCAGTGCATGCCCGGACCTCGGCCCACTCCCTACTGCAGCGTGGAGATCCGCGTCACGGGCCGCGCGCCCCCCAGTCGCTAACTTGTAGCAATGCAATCCGAAGGTGCGCATGTGAAGTACCTGATCGCGCTCGCCCTCGTCGCCTGCCTTGGTTGCGGGGACGCGCTGGGCCCAGACTGTTCACAATCGTCGCCATGCCGACTCACCATCGAGTCGAACACGAGCTGGTCTGGGGCGCTTGGGGGAACAGGCAACACCCAGTCCTACGATGGGTCAGGCGACGGCTGGATCGAGTACTGGGGCCAAGTCTGCTATACCCTCCAGATGCAGACTGATGTGGGGTACCTGCGCGCGACGTTCCAGGAGACGTCCACAGGTCACGCCGAAACGACGGCGGCCTTCGGCGTCATCTCCGGCTGCAACTGAGGCATCCCACGCCGCGCAACCACGCGCAACCAATGTAGTGTTGGCTCAGGCGCGGTTCACTCCGGTCGACCTAGTTCATCAAGCAGGCCGCTAAGCTCCGTGGCGAGCTGTCGAAGACGGTTCGCATCAGGGGCAGCCGCGCCGAGCAGCTCGGCAACAGCGATCAGTGAACATGTAGCCGTTCATAACCTGGCTCCCGTACCGATCGAGTGCGCGTCCCTACCGGTGACCGCGTGACGCAGCGCACCAAGTCTCTGTCTACCTTCCGCGCCGCGGGAAGCCCACCGTTACGCCACCCTGCCTCCCGCACTCTTTAGCTACGATATGCACCTGCGCGCCCAACGCACCTACCCCCGCCCCCGCCCCTCGTCGGCCACCGATCGGGTCCTCGTCCAGCGCATCACGCGAGGCGACGAGACGGCGTTCTCCGAGCTGCTCGCGCGCTACCGCAGCACCGTCTACGCGACCGCTTACGCCGTGCTGCTCGACCCAGAGCAGGTCGCCGCCGTCGTGAGCGACGCGTTCGAGGAGGCGCGGCGCACCGCCGCGGAGTTCCTGATTACGCAGGGCAGTGTCTCCGGCTGGCTGACCCACCTCACTCGCCTCCGCCTCGCTCGACACCACGCCGCCTGACCGCTTCCGTGGCACGCCGGGGGGCTTAACTTCCCCGCGTCCGCCATGGCCGGTCGCGCCCGCCACTCGATCTTCGCCTTGTACCTCGCCAGCGCCGTGTTCGTCACGGTGCAGCAGGGAGTCGTCGGTCGCTCCAACAACTTCAAGGTGTTCCGCGCGGCGGCGGTGAACCTGCTGGCGCACCGCGACCTGTACGCCGCCCACCCCGACCAGCACTTCGACTTCTACAAGTACAGCCCCACGTTCGCGCTGCTGTTCGCCCCCTTTGCGGGGCTGCCATTCGCGCCGGCGCTCCTGATCTGGAGTCTCCTCAACTCGCTGCTGCTGTGGTACGCCGTGCGGCGCCTGCTCCCCGACCGCCAGGCGACACTGGCCCTGGCGCTCGTCTATCTGGAAGTGCTGTTCGCGATGCAGTACACGCAGAGCAACGGGCTCGTGACGGCGCTCATCCTGCTCGCCTTCCTGGCGCTCGAGCAGGGACGTCAGCTGCGGGCGGCGCTGCTGATCGGCCTCGATGCATTCATCAAGATCTTCCCGCTCGGCGCCGCCGCGCTGGCGCTGTTTCATCCCCGCCGCTGGCGCTTCACGCTGCTCTTCGCCGCCGTGGGCGCGGGCCTCGCGCTGCTGCCGCTGGTCGTGATTCCGCCGCACGAGCTGGTCGCCCAATACCGCTCGTGGTTGGCCATCGAAGTGTCCGACGCCAGTCGCGTGAACCGCGGCGACTCGGTGATGCAATACCTCCACCAGTGGCTCGGAATGAACTGGCCGAATTGGCCGCTGCAGCTCGCGGGCACCCTGGTGTTGCTGGCTCCGATCGCCGTCAACCGTGAACGCCGGAGCGATCGCGCCTTCCGCCTCCGGTTCCTGTGCTCGCTGCTCGTCTACCTCGTGCTCTTCAACCACCAGTCGGAGCGGGCCTCGTTCGTCATCGCCTACACGGGGCTGGCGATCTGGTACGCGGCCAGCGAGCCCGACCCGGTGCGCAACGCGATCGCGCTCGCGGCTCTGATCGCGCTGGTGCTGCAGGACGTGCAGATCGTGCCGTGGGCCGTCCACGACGCGCTGGGCCAGTATCGCGTCAAGGCCATCCCCTGCCTCGTCGCCTGGATCGTGATGCAAACGGAGCTGCTGGGGTGGCGGCGCTGGTCGCCCCGCTCATACGGCGCCGAAGTTGGTCAGGCAGACATCCCCCCGCCCGAGCCGCTCGCGCACCGCTGACGAGGTAAGCACGGCCAGCTCGGCCGCCCGCGGCGCTACGTAGCCGTCCCAGGCTGCCAGCGCCCGATCGGGACGGCCCGGGTGGACCATGAGCTCCGTCACGCCGGGGAGGGGCGCGAGCCGATCGATCAGGGCGAGCAGCCGATTCAAGAACCGGTGGTCGCCCTGCAGCCCGATGCCGCAGAAGCGATCCGCATGGCGCGGCAGCGGGACGCCGCGCGCCGCCACGCGCCACGCCGCTCGGATGGTCCAGCGCTTGACCCAGGCCCCCCCCCCGGCTCCGTCCTCCACCGGCACCCGCATGAACGGCACGCCGTGAGCGCGGGCGGTGGCCACCACGCTCGCCCACACGCCGGGCAAGGCATGCACGTGACGATGGCTGTCGATGTGCGTGACGCGCACTCCGGCCGCGCGCAGCCGGGCAAGCTGCGCGCCGCACTCCTCCGCCACGTGCTCCGGATCGATGCGCCCGGTGAGTGCGCGCGTCACGAGGCCGGCGAGGCCATGGAACCGACCGGTGTGAGGATGGACCAGGCAGCGGCCCTCGCTCACCGGCTCCCCGGCGGTGAGGTTCAAGTGTAACCCGACGCCCAGCGACCCCGTGCCACGCAGCGCCGCGACCGCGTGCTCCCACCCGGGAGCGTTCACCAGCACCGAGACCGACGACACGACGCCCGCGGCGTGCGCTTCGAGAATCCCGTCGTTCACGCCCGGCGACAGCCCGAAGTCGTCGGCGTTCACGACCAGGCGCCGGACGTTAGGCGTAGCGCCCCCGCCAGTCGTTCCAGCGGATGCGCGCCAGGTCGCGCAGCATGGCCGCCGCATCGGCCGCGAAGCGCACGGTGCTCGGCTCGTCGTCGTAGCGGTACTGCACCGCCGTCTGCCGCACCCGCAGCCGATGCTTGCGGGCGATGTACAGCAGCTCGACATCGAACCCGAACCCGGCCACGGTGAGGCGCGGGAAGATCAGCTGGGCGGCGCGGGCGGTGAAGGCCTTGAGGCCGGCCTGCGTGTCCAGGATCCCGGGGAGGAGCGCGAGACGCACCACCCGGTTGAACAGCCGGCTCATCAGGTGCCGGGTGTACAGGTAATGAAAGAACGACGGGCTCATCAGATAGCGCGACTCGGGGAGCACGCGGCAGGCGATCGCCACGTCGGCACCGCCGTCCAGCTCGCGCACCATGGCGTCGATCTCGTCGACCGGATAGGCGAGGTCGGCGTCGGTGAACACGCGCCGGGCACCCCGTGCCGCGGCCATTCCACGAGCCACCGAAAAGCCCTTGCCCCGGTTGGCATCGTTACGGAGCAGCGTCGCGCCGGAGAGCGTGCCGGCGAAGTCGGCGAGCAGCCGGGCGGCGCCCGGCTCGCTGTGGTCGTCCACCAGCACCAGCTCGGTGGGCCGGGCCTGGGCGCACACGTACCGGCGCAGCGTTTCGAGGTGCACCGGCAGGCGGTCGGCGCCGTTCCGCACCGGCACGACCACCGACAGCTGGATGGGAGACTCGGCCACGCCGACAATGTACGGGTCGCCACGGCCGGCTGGGTATCCTTTATCGTCTTACGGCCGTCCACGCCACCCCCGAATCGGAGTCTGTTATGCGCGCCCGAACCCCGCTCCTGTCCCCCGTCCTCCTGCTGGTCCTCGTGTTCGCGATCGCCCATGCCCAGACGCCCTCCCCGGGCGCGGCCTGGGACTCCGTGGCGCAGATCCTCAAGGCGCCGGCGAGCGCCACGGGCGGCTACTACCGGTATGGTCTGCCGCGCCGCGACATCACGCTCAAGATCGGCGATGTGACCGTCTCCCCCGCGCTCGCCCTCGGCGGTTGGGCGGGGTTCAGCGGAGAGCCGAGCGACGCAACGGTCATGGGAGACCTGGTCCTGCTCGCAAGCGAGGTGAAGCCCGTGCTCGCCGAGCTCGCGCGCCAGCGGCTCGACGTCACCGCGGTGCACAACCATCTCGCCGGAGAGGAGCCCCAGCTTACCTACATGCACTTTCATGGCGAGGGTGCCGCGACCGACCTCGCCACACGCCTCGACCGTGTGCTCGCGCGCACCGCGACGCCGCGCCCGGTAGCGGCCCAGCCCGCGGCGCCGCCCACGATCGACACCGCGCTGGTGTTCCGCACACTCGGCAAGTCCGGGATGGCGCGGGGGAACGTGGCGCAGGTCGGGGTCGTGCTCGTCCAGGGAGCGGTGACCCTGCACGGCCGCACGCTGGTGCCCGCGATGGCGTACGGCAGCCCTGTGAACGTGCAGATGGTGGACGGCACGCGCGCGGTCGCGACCGGCGACTTCGCGGTCGAGGCCGGCAAAGTCAGCGCCATGCTCGCGGCGCTGGCGACGCACGGCATCGCCGCGACCGCGGTGCACACGCATCTGATCGACGAGTCGCCGCACCTCTACTACATGCACTTCTGGGCCGACGGCCCGCTCCCCGACGTGCTGGCGGGCCTGCGGGCGGCGCTGGACGCGGCACGTTGACTCCGGCAGACACGACGCTCGTACATAGTCTCCCCTCTCCCGAAGGGAGAGGGGCTCAAAGGGGTGAGGACTCATGCGGAGAGGGGGAACGAACGTTACGTTTCCGGCCCGTGAGCACCGCGATCGAACACGTCTCCGACACGGCCCGCTGGGTCGCGTTGTATCGCGCGATGGAGTCCGAGCGGCCGGACGCGCTGTTTCGCGATCCCTACGCGCGCACGCTGGCGGGCGAGCGTGGCGAGCGCATCCTCGCCTCCATGCGGAAGGGTCGGGCGTGGGCGTGGCCGATGATCGTCCGCACCGCGGTGATGGACGAGCTCATCCTGCGGGCGATCGAGCGCGACGGAGTCGAGGCGGTGCTCAATCTCGCCGCCGGGCTCGACACCCGTCCGTACCGGCTGCCCCTGTCGCCGTCATTGCGCTGGGTGGAAGTCGACTTTCCCGATGTGATCGCCTACAAGCAGGCACAGCTCGCCGGCGAGCGCCCGGCGTGCGCATTGGAGCAGGTGGGGATCGACCTGACGGACGTGGCGCGCCGCCGGGCGCTGTTCGACAGGATCGGCCGGCCGGCGCGACGAGTGCTGGTCGTGAGCGAGGGGCTGCTCATCTATCTCCCGCCCGAAGCCGTCGCGGCGCTCGCCGCGGACCTCGCCGTCCCTCCCTCGTTCCGCTGGTGGCTGATCGACCTGGCGTCGCCCCGCCTGCTCAAGATGATGGAGCGGACGTGGGGGCGGGCCGTGGCCCAGGGCAACGCACCCTTCCGATTCGCACCGGCCGAGGGGACCCGGGTGTTCGAGCCGCACGGCTGGCGCGAGGCGGAGTTCCGGTCGATGTGGGAAGAGTCGTTGCGGTTGCGGCGGACCATGCCGCTCGCCTGGCTGTGGAATCTAGTCGGTAAGCTGTATCCCAAGTCCAAACGGGACGAGTTCCGCCGCATGTCAGGGATCGTCCTGCTCGAGCGAACCTGAACCGAAAGGAGTGCGCATGACGCTGCGCCGACTGGCGCTCGCCGGCCTGGCCGCGGGAGCCGCGTGCACGCGACAGCCGCGCCCCGCCGGACCCAACGTCGTCACGATCACGGCGACCGACTACGCGTTCGCCCTGCCCGACACGATTCCCGCAGGGCTCACCACCTTCCGTCTGGTGAACCAGGGGAAGGAGCTGCACCACGCGTCGCTCGTGCGACTGGGGGCCGGCAAGAGCGCGGCGGACTTCCAGGCCGGGCTGGCGGCCGCGATGCAGAGCCACGCGCCTCCGCCCGCGTGGATGGCGTTCGTCGGGGGACCCAACGCCGTCACGGTCGGCGACACGGCGACCGCCACGCAGGTGGTCGAGCCCGGGTCGTACGTGTTCGTGTGCTGGATTCCGAGCCTCGACGGTGCGCCGCACGTGATGAAGGGGATGCTGCACTCGCTGGTGGTCACCGCGTCCCAGGCCCAGGCCCCCGTCGCCGCCGCGCCCGCGTCCGATGTCACGATCCGGCTCACCGATTACGACTTTCAGCTGTCCCAGCCGCTGACGGCAGGGCGCCACGTGGTGCGCGTCGACAACGCAGGGGCGCAGGCGCACGAGGTCGTGATCGCCGCCCTGGCCCCGGGGAAGACGCTCCACGACTTCATCGCCTGGGAGCTGGGGGGGGAGAAGGGGCCGCTGCCGACGGGACAATGGCTCGGTGGCGTGACCACGCTCGACGCCGGCGGGCATTCCCAGTTCGCGACCACGCTCGCGCCGGGGAGCTATCTCCTGTTGTGCTTCTGGCCGGATGCCAAGGACGGCAAGCCGCACATCATGCATGGGATGGGGAAGGAGATCAGAGTAGGCTAGGTTGGGGAGGTTGGGGAGGTTCGGGGGGTTAGGGGAGGTTGATCGGGGAGGTGCAACCTCCCCCAACCTCCCCAACCTCCTCTCGCCTCCCCAACCTGCTCTTCAGTTCAGAACACCCACCGCACTCCCGCTTGGAGCTGCCGCGGGTCGCCCAGGCCCGAGCGGATGGTCCCGTCGAAGTTGAACAACAGGTTGCCGTAGGACGGGTCACGGAAATTGTCGGTGTTGAACAGGTTGAACACTTCCACGATCACCTGTGCCTGGCCCTGGCGCCCGAAATTGAACGGCCGCGACACGCTCAGATCCCAGGAGAAGAATGCGTTGTCCTTGCGCAGCGTATTGCGTACCAAGACGGAGCCATCGGCGCAAATACGGTCGGCCGGCACCGTGGCTCGCTGCCCCGCCGGCGGTGCAAACGGATTGCCGGGACTCGGCCCACAGCTGGCCGACGTCGGCTGAGCCGAATAGTAGCTCACGCGGTTGTCCAGATGGATGTCGCCGGGCAGGCGCACGAGCGCCCAACCGTTGAAGCGGTGTCGCTGGTCCCGATCGCTCCAGTTGTACTCGGGTGCGAGATTGTTGGCAAGGGCGTAGCGCAGCGTGAAGGGGTCGCGCTCGTTGTCGTCGTCCGATTTGTCGAACCCCAACGTGTAGTTGAGCTCGAACTGGAAGTTGGGATCGAGCAACCGTTTGATCCCTACGGTCACGCCGTTGTAACGCGACTTCGCGTTGCTCTTTTCCGTCCACAGTGTGCCAATGCCGTTCGTCGACCCGCCGGCCGTGTCGGGCAGCCCGGTGCTCCAGGGACTGCCGAACGCGCCGTCATTGCTGTTGAAAAAGCGGGTCAAGTGGTCGGTGCTCGCGTGGGTGTAGCTGATCGACGCCGAGAGATCGCTCGTCAGCTGGCGCTCGTACCCGATGGTCGCACTGATCGTGCGCGGGTTCTCGAAGTCCTTGTCGTACACATAGACATCGGGGTGATTCGGCGGGCCCGCGGAGGAGATCAACTGACCATACGGCGGGACAGGGCCGGTGAGCGTCTGCCCGATCGAGCCGTTGGTGCTCCGGACGCTGGCGAGGTTCAAGCCTGGAATGCGCGCGTAATGGACGCCCGCGCTCCCCCGGATCACCTGCTTGCCCGAGGCATCGGGGTCATACGCGAAACCGAAGCGCGGTTGGAACATCTTCCAGTCAGACGGAATGGTGCCGTCCGATGGGAAGACCTGTGGTCCCGCAGCCGTCGTCTTGGTCTTTCCGATGAAGGGTGCGAAGAACACCTGACTCGGCGGAGTGATCGGGTCCGGCTCGATCTGCGCCTCCCACCTGAGCCCATAATCGACGGTCAGTTTCGCCGACGGTTTCCAGGTATCCTGCAGGAACAACGCCAGCTCGTTCTGCACGATCGCCTGAGTGCCCGCCTGCTCGACCGAGAGCCCCCCCACACCGGCCTGTTGCAAGTAGAGCAGCGGGCCGCCCGTGCCATTCTCGACGTAATTGATGAACGACGTCACACTGCCGAAGATGAACCGCCCGTTCGCAAAACCGATAAACGTCTGATCCGTCTCGGTGCGGTTCCACTCGGCGCCCGCCTTGAAGAAGTGGTCGCCCTTGGCGAACGAGAGGTTGTCGAGCGCCTGCAACCGGGTGTCATGGTCTTGGATCGGCAGAAAGAAGGGCATTCCGAACCGGAACGCGCTGCCGAAATCCATACCGGTATCGGGGAACGGCCGGCCCGTCACGGGGTTGATGGGACCGTCATACGGACGCGGCCGGTCTTCGCGCGACCACTGAAAGCGAAGCTCGTTCGAGAGGCGCGAGGACAGATATGACACCAGACTCCCGTTCACCGCGTTCGACCAGTCCTTCTCCAGGCCGTTGGCGCTCCGTCCCCACGTGTCCACGTCGAACGTGCCGTTCTGCTGCTGCGACCACGTATAATTGTACTTGAGTGAGAGGTTGGTCCGGTCCGACAGCCGCCAGTCGATCTTGGCGAGCGCCGCGCGGGCGTCATTGGTGCGGGCGATCGACCCAAAGTCGTTTCGAAGGGCACCGCCGAATGCGGTGTCGGTAAAGCTGATCAGGGAGTCGAACGCCGCACCCGCTGGGCGGATCTTCTGCTTGACGTCGTCGTAGACCTGCTGATCGTAGGCGACGAAGAAGAACGCCTTGTCCCTCTTGAGCGGGCCTCCCAGCGTGAACCCGAACTGGTGCTGTCGGAAATCCGGTGTGAGCGTCTCCGTATTGTGCGCCAAGTCCGCCGAGAGCCAGTCGTACTTGCCGAAGTAGTGCAGCGAGCCCTTGAGCTCGTTGGTGCCGGACTTGGTGATCACGTTGACGAAGCCGCTCGACGAGCGCCCGAACTCCGCGGTCGCACCGCTCGCGGTGACCACGATCTCCTGCACGGCGTCGAGGTTGAACGTGAAGGGAGGCCGCTGGCCACCGCGCTGCTCACCGAAGAACGGATTGTTGAAGTCGGCACCGTCGACCGAGATGTTGTTGTGAATGCCCCGCTGCCCGGCGACGCTGAGCTCGTCGCCATCGGGCCCCTGCACGATCCCCACGTCCGGCGTGAGCAGAGTAAGGTTGAGAAAATTGCGACCGTTGTTGGGAAGGTTGGTCACCGCCGCCGCGGAGAGCCGGTCGGACGTCGCGACCCTCGACGCCTCGACTGGGGTTTCTCTCGCTTCGACGACCACAGGTGCGAGCTCGACCGCCGCGAGCGCCAGCTTCAGATCGACCGTTTCTCCCACGCGCACAGGGACGCCCTTGGCGGTTGCCTGGCTGAACCCCACGGCCTTCGCCACCACGTCGTAGGTGCCGAGCGGGAGCAGCGGGGCGACGAACACCCCCTTTTCGTCCGTGGTGAGCGTGCGCGTGAAGTTGGTCTGCACGTCCCGCACCGTCACGGTCGCGCCGTTCACAGAACGGCCGCTCGGATCCGCGACCACGCCGCGGATGATGCCGGTGGTGGCCTGCGACTGGGCGCCGAGCACCGCGGGAGTACCGAGCAGGGCGAGCACCGCGCCGACCAGTACAGCTAGCCGGCGCGCGAGGGAGCGGATGCCGCACGTCATGGCCTAGGGTCTCCGGGAGGTGGTAAGCAAGGGCGGGGGTGAATTAGCACCGGGACGGACGGGCGGCAAGAGGCGACAGAGCGGCACAAGGCGGCATTGGGCGGCAGAGTCCCGGCCATTGCCGCCCGTTGCCGCCCCTGCCGCCCTCTGCCGCCCCATCACGGAGCCCCCATCTTAGTACCGATGCAGAACCCCGACATCGCCCGCCTGTTCGACGAGGTGGCCGACCTCCTCGAGATCCAGGACGCCAACCCGTTCCGGGTGCGCGCCTACCGCAACGCCGCTCGCACGATCCGGGACTTTCCGGAGCCGCTGCAGGAGCTCGTGCGGGCCGGGACGAAGGACCTGACCGACATCGCAGGGATAGGCGACGACCTGGCGGAGAAGATCACCGAGATCGTCACCAAGGGCGAACTGGCGCTCCGCAAGCAGCTTGCCGCCAAGCTCCCGGCGGGCCTGCTCGACCTGTTGCGCATTCCTGGGCTCGGCCCCAAGCGCGTGAAGCTGCTCTACAAGAAGTTGAAGGTGAAATCCGCCAGCGACCTCTCGAAGGCGCTCGATCAAGGCAAGATCCAGAAGCTCAAAGGCTTCGGGCCCAAGATAGAGGAGAAGATGCGCGCCGGCCTCGGTCAGGCGGAGGTGACCGAGCGGCGCATGCTCCTGAACGAAGCCGAGACCCAGGCGCTCGCCTTGGTCGCGCACCTGAAGGCGGGTGGCCACGTCCGGCAGATCGAGGTCGCCGGGAGCTACCGTCGCCGACGCGAGACGATCGGCGATCTGGACATCCTCGTCACGTCGGACGACAGCGCCCGGGTCATGGACCGCTTCGTCGCCTACGGCGACGTGGCGGACGTGGTCTCGAAAGGCGACACCCGCTCCACGGTCAAGCTGCGCGGCGGGCTGCAGGTGGACCTGCGCGCGGTCGAGCCCGCCGCGTACGGCGCGGCGCTGCAGTACTTCACCGGCTCCAAAGCGCACAACGTCGAGCTCCGCAAGATCGCCCAGGAGCACGGCTACAAGCTCAACGAGTACGGCTTGTTCAAGGGGACGCGGCGCGTGGCCGGGCAGACCGAGGAAGAGATCTACGCCAAGCTCGGCCTCGACTGGATACCGCCGGAGCTGCGCGAAGCGCGCGGAGAAATCACCCTGGCCCGCGAGCATCGCCTGCCGCGCCTCGTGGAGCTCACCGCCATCCGCGGCGATCTCCAGATGCACACCTCGGCCACCGACGGCAAAGGCACCATCGACGAGATGGCGCACGCCGCGCGTGCGCTCGGCTACCAGTACATCGCGATCACCGATCACTCGAAGCGGGTCACGATGGCGTTGGGGTTCGACGCCAAGCGGCTGCGCGAGCAGTGGCAGACCATCGACGAGCGGAACGCCACGAGTCGCGGCTTCACCATCCTGAAGAGCATCGAGCTCGACATCCTCGAGAACGGCAAGCTCGATCTCCCCGACGACGTGCTCGCCGAAGCGGACTACGTCGTAGCGACCATCCACTACGGCCTCACCCAGACGGAGAAGGAGTTGACCAGGCGACTGGTGCATGCGGCCGAGCACCCCTGGGTGGACGCGATCGGGCACCCCACGGGACGCATGCTCGGCAAGCGCGAGCCTTACCGGTTCGACTTCGATGCTCTGGTACGCGCCTGCGTGGCCCACGGATGCGCGCTCGAGCTGGACGGGCATCCCGAGCGCATGGATCTGCCGGACACGCTGGCCGCCGCCGCCAAGCAGCATGGCGCGCGGTTCGTGCTCTCGACCGACAGCCACCAGCCCGGCAATCTGCCGTTCATGAAGTACGCCGTGGACCTGGCACGGCGCGCGGGACTCGAGGCCGGAGACATTCTGAACACTCGGCCGCTCGCCGACTTCAGGAAGGAATTGAAGCGCTCGAAGCGATGAGCTCGAGTTGCACCACCGGGGCGAAACTCTTGCGGTGATGGGGGGTGAAGCCGAAGGTGGCGAGAGCGGCGAGGTGCTCGGGTGTGGCGTAACCCTTGTTACTCGCCCAGCAGTACCTCGGGTGGTGTCCGCTCAGCAACTGCATCAGTCGGTCACGCACGGTCTTGGCGATCACCGAGGCCGCGGCGATCGAATGGCAGTGCGCGTCCCCGTCGATGATGGCCTCGTGCTGACGGCCGAGCTCGGGACAGGGTAACCCATCCACCAGTACGACGTCGGGTGTGAGAGCGAGGCGGGCGATGGCACGCCGCATCGCGAGGATGCTCGCGCGCCGGATGTTGAGCCGGTCGATCTCGCGCACGCTCGCCGCCCCGACCCCGATCGCGAGCGCCCGGGCCCGTACCACCAGTGCGAGCCGGCTCCGCTTCGCCGGCGGGAGCAGCTTCGAGTCACGCAGGCCGCGGATGATCTTGCAATGGGGTGGAAACACCACGGCCGCGGCCACCACCGGACCGGCGAGGGGACCGCGGCCGGCTTCATCGACACCGGCGACGAGTCCGCCCCCCGCTTGCCAGAGCGCGATCTCGCGCTGGAGCGTGGGGCGGGGGCCTCTCACGCCTCTTGCTTCTCCGCCGTTTCGGGGACGACGACGCCGCGCTTCTCGCGGATCCGCGCCGCTTTGCCGGCGAGGCGGCGCAGGAAGTACAGCTTGGCGCGCCGCACGCGTCCTTTGCGGAGCAGCCCGATCTCCGCGATCGACGGCGAATGCAGCGGGAAAATCCGCTCCACTCCCACGCCGGCGGAAATCTTCCGCACCGTGAAGGTCTGGTTGATGCCGGCGCCCCGACGGGCGATGCACACGCCCTCGAACGCCTGCAGCCGCTCCTTGTCGCCTTCCTTCACGCGGACCATCACCCGTACCGTGTCGCCGGGCGCGAAGGCGGGATACCCGGTCTTCAGGCCTTCCCGCTCGATTGCTCGCAGTCGATCCATACGCTTCCCCGCAATCCCCCTCTGCGTCAGTGCGCCTAGGCGTCTGTGCGTCTAGCCTGTTCCCACAGATCCGGGCGCCGCTCACGCGTCAGGCGCTCGGCTTCTGCCGCACGCCAGGCCGCGATCTTTTGGTGATCTCCGCTCAACAATACCGCCGGTACATCCATTCCGCGATAGCTCGGCGGCCGCGTGTAGCTGGGCGGCGAGAGGAGCCCGTCGTAGTGCGAGTCCGTCGCGGCGGACTCGTGGTCGCCGAGCGCGCCCGGCAGCAGGCGCACCACCGCATCGAGTACGCACAACGCCGCCGGCTCGCCACCCGACAACACGAAATCACCGACCGACAGCTCTTCCGCACCCAGACCATCGGCCACCCGCTGGTCTACGTCCTTGTAGTGGCCGCACAAGAGCGTCAGCTCCGCCCCGACCGCGAACCGCACGGCGTCCCGGTGCGTCAACGGCCGCCCGCGCGCCGACAACAGCACGATCGGCGGCCCCGCCCGCAGGTCCTCGACCGCCTCGAAGAACGGCTCGGGCTTGAGCACCATCCCCGCGCCGCCCCCGTAGGGATAGTCGTCCACCGTGTTGTGACGGTCGTGCGTGTAGCCGCGCAGCTGCACGACCCGGTAGCGCACCAGCTGTTGCTCCGCCGCCCGGCCCAGGATGCTCACGGACAGGGCTGCTTCGAACACCTCGGGGAAGAGCGTCACCACATTAATCCGCAGCATCGGTCTCTTCCACGGCCACGAGATGGTCGCGCCAGGACTCCACCACCGCGCGGGACGTGACCCCCACGAATCCGAGCAACCACTCCCGGTGGTAGGCGCGACGTCGCGCCACCACCAGCGGGCCCGCCACGACGCGACGCTCCTCGTTCACGACGAGTAGCCGGGCTTTGGGCGTGAACACGGCGCCCGGATTCTCGACGAGGGGCACCACCGCCACCTCCCCCCGTTGCCCGTGCGGCTTCCGCAGCCGCCCGACTACGCGGGGCGTTGGCCCAGCACTCCCGCTTTCTTCAGGAGCGAGCGCACCGTGTCGGTGGGAAGGGCGCCCTTCTCGAGCCACGCCCGCGCCCGCTCCGCGTCCACCTTGATGTCGGCCGGATTGGTGCGCGGATTGTAGTGGCCGAGCAGCGCGACGAACCGCCCGTCGCGCGGCGAGCGCGAGTCCGCCACCACGATCCGGAAGTAGCTCTGCCCCTTGCGCCCCTCACGCCGCAGCCGAATGCGAGTTGCCATTGCCTAGATCCTTTTCAAGAGCTTCCGCATCTGCTGGAACTGCTCCAGCAGCCGGTTCACGTCCTGCACCGAGCGACCCGCCCCCTTGGCGATCCGCAGCCGGCGCGAGCCGTTGAGGATCGACGGGTCGGCCCGCTCCGCCGGCGTCATCGACAGCACGATCGCCTCCTCGTGCTTCAGGCGCTTGTCGTCGGCCGGTACGGCGGCCAGCGCCTTGGCGTTCACCCCGGGCAAGAGGCCCAGCACCTGCTTGAGCGGCCCCATCGCCTGCATCTGCTTCAGCGCGACCAGGAAATCCGCCAGGTCCATCCCGTGCTTCGAGCGCGCTTTCTGCTCGAGCCGCTGCGCCGCCTCCGCGTCCACGGTGGCCGCCGCCTGCTCGACCAGCGCCACCACGTCTCCCTGGCCCAGAATCCGCCCCGCCATGCGCAGCGGGTCGAAGGGCTCGAGTAGGGGCGCAGCATGCTGCGCCCCTACGTTTTCCCCCGTGCCGATGAACTTGATCGGCAGGCCGGTCACGCCGTGGATCGAGAGCGCGGCACCGCCCCGCGCGTCGCCGTCGAGCTTCGTCAGGATCACGCCCGTGAGCCCGACCCCCTCCTGAAACCCGCGCGCGATCCGCACCGCATCCTGCCCCGTCATCCCGTCCGCCACCAGCAGCACTTCGCGCGGGCTCACCGCCGCGCGCATGTCCTTCAGCTCGCCCATCAACGCCGCGTCGATCTGCAGTCGCCCCGCCGTGTCGACGATGACGGTCCGGCAGCGCGCCTTCTCGGCCGCGCGCACCGCCTGTTGGACGAACTCGACCACACCCGTCCCACGTCCCTCATCCCCCATCCCGAACACGGGCACGCCAACCTGCTCACCGAGCTGCCGCAGTTGCTCCCCAGCCGCCGGGCGATACGGATCGGCCGCGACCAACCCCGGCGCCTTCTGCTCGAGCTTGAGCCGCCGCGCCAGCTTGGCGGCGGTAGTGGTCTTGCCGGAGCCCTGCAGCCCCACCAGCAGAATCACTGTCGGACCGACCGAGGCAAACTGTAGGGGCGCAGCATGCTGCGCCCCCACTTTCCGCGCCAGGTCCTCGTCCGTTGCCCCCAACATCCGCGCGATCTCGTCGCGCACCAGCTTCACCACCTGCTGGCCCGGGCTCACAGTCTTCAGGGCGATCGCCGCGACCGCGCGCTCCCGCACGCGCTCGACGAACCCTTGCGTGACCTCGAAGCTCACGTCCGCCTCGAGCAGGTGGCGCCGGATCTCGCGCAGCGCCTCGCTGACGTCCTGCTCCGACAGCACGCCGCGTCCCGTGACGCGCTTCAGAACGGCGGCGAGCTGCGACGCGAGGGCCGTAAACATAAGCCCACAAAACTACTTAGCGCGTTGGTGGATTCCAAGTGGGGGGGATTTGCCCGCTGGTTTGCCTGCTGCCCGGCCGACGCGGATCGCCGGCACGTGGCGCCAACCGGACCACCGCGCCGGCGCATCCACCAGCCGCACCACGGGCACGCCGCTCAGCACCAGCTGCTTGATCTCGGACCGCCGGACCGCCGCTCCACCGGAGCGCCGCTTCGCCCAGGCGCGCACGAGCCCACGGAAAAACCGCGCTCCCGAGGCGGCGTCGTCCCACAGGGTGTACCAAACGAGGACGTCGGCGCCTCTCCCGAGCACGCGATAGCGGTCCCCGTTCCACCCGGTCGCGACCAGCGCGGCGGTGCTGTCGTCGCCCAGGTACTGCTCGAGCAGCAGACGGATCTCGAACTCGCCGAGGCCATCCTCGTACCGCACGGTGTCGGGACTGGGAGACACGAACGCCAGCCGGTCGGGCCGATCGCCCGCGGCGTAGCGGGCCGGGTGGAGAATCTGCTCGGTCGAGATCGGCATCAGCGCCCCGTACGGCTGCTTGCCGGGGTACTCCCGCTCGAACCAGCGCACGAACTCCGCACCCCCGAGGTACGGAAAGATGATGCTCTCGCGCAGCCAGAGCGGCGCGCTGCCGAACACCTTCATGCCCTGCTGCTGCGCGCCGAGTGCGGTGCGCAGGTCCCAGAAGTTGGGCAGGCTCTCGATCCGCTGCTCCGGCATCAGCACCAGGATCTGGGCCAGCGACGCCTGGCCCTCGAGGATGGACTGGGCGGCAGTGCGGCGGTCGTTCTGGCGCTTGAGCTCGACCAGCGAGTCGAGGTTCAGGTACTGATGCTGCAGCGCATGCACCAGCTCGTGCGAGATCACGACTCGCGCCTGGCTGGGATCGATGTCGGTGGGAATGTACAGGGCGTTCGAGTCGGGGTCGAAGTAGCCCGCCACCTGCTCCGTGAGCAGATCGACCATGCTGCGCCGCAGGTCGAGCGAATCCGGGATGAGGCCGAACAGGCGGTAGGCGGCCTGCGCCCCGGCGAGCTCGGCCGGCGGCAGATCGTCGTCGAACTTGTGGATCACGTAGTCCCGGACCTGGGCGCGGGTACGGCGCAGCACCACGGGGCGCTGCTTGAAGCGCAGGTGCGTCGCCCGCTCCACGGCGGGCATCATCTGTTGCACCGACTGCCGCAGCTCGGCTTCGCCGCGGACCTCCTGCGCCCGCTTTTCGCATCCCGTGCTGCCCGCTCCCACCGACCCCAGCAGCGCCCCGGCGACGAGCCAGCGGCGCTTCATGCCTGCCACTCGATCCCCTTGCCCACAGCGGTCCCGACCACGCGGGCGACGTCCTGACCGCGCACGACAATCCCCTGGTGCTCGAGCTCCGCGCGCAGCAATTGGTCCAACTCGGCACGGCGCTCCGCGAGGGGCGGCAACGGGCGGGAATGGGCGGCGACGGGCGGCACAGTGTCCGTGGCGCTGGGGCTTTTGCCGCCCGCTGCCGCCTTCTGCCGCCCTGTGCCGCCCAGCATCTTTTCTATCTCCGCCCCGATCCGCTCCAGCATCGGGAAGATCTCGGCCACCAGATCCTCTGTCGGCTCGTGCTGCGGCGTTTCATGCGTCAGCCCGCGCCGGATCATCGCGTCCACCTTGCGGCGCTCGCGGATCAATCGGTCGAGCTCCGGTGACACGGCGGCCGTGGCCTGCGCGTGAGAGCACGCTTCGTCCAGCACGTCGATCGCCTTGTCGGGGCGCGCGCGCTCGGGCACGAAGCGATCGGTGAGAACGATCGCGGCCTTGAGGGCGTCGTCTGTGATGGCGACGGCGTGGTGGCGCTCGAGCCGCGGTCGCCGCGCGACCAGCACTTCCCACGTCTGGATGGCGTCGAGTTCCTCGACCAGCACGGGCTGGAAGCGGCGCTCGAGGGCGGGGTCGCCGCGGATCCACTTGTCGTACTCGCTGCCGGTGGTCGCGCCCACCACGCGGATGTCGCCGCGCACCAGCGCCGGCTTGAGCATGTTCGCCGCGTCCATAGCCGCCCCGAGCGCCGTCCCCTGCCCGATCAGGTTGTGCAGCTCGTCCACGAACAGGATGAGGTCGGGATCGGCCGAGAGGTCGCGCACCAGGCGACGGATGCGCTCCTCGTACTGGCCGCGGAACGCCGTGCCCGCGAGCAGCGCCACGTGGTCGAGCGCGAGGATGCGGGCGTCCTTGAGCGCGGGCGGGACGTCGCCCGCCGCGATGCGCTGCGCCAGCCCTTCGACGATGGCCGTCTTGCCTACGCCCGCCTTGCCGATGAGCGCCGGATTGTTCTTGCTCTGGCGCAGCAGGATGTCCACCACCCGCGCCACCTCGGCGTCGCGGCAGCGCACCGGCTCGAGGTCGCCGCGACGGGCCAGCGCGGTCAGCTCCACTCCGACGCGCTCGAGTACGTTGCCGGAGTCGAACAGTCCCTCGAACGCCTCACCCATCGGTCACTCGCCGTGCAGGAAGTGCTGATACCAGGCGATGATGGCGTCTCCCATCACGAACGTCACCGCCGCCCCCAGGGCGAGGAATACCCCGAACGGCACCAGACGCTTCTTCTTGAGCGACAGCGGGACGAAAATCAGGCTGCCGAGCAGGGCGCCGAGGAACACGGTCAGCAGCACGCCCTTCCACCCGACGAACGAGCCCACCATCGCCATCATCTTGATGTCGCCGCCGCCCATCGCCTCTTCTTTGAACGCCCACTGCCCCACCTGCGCCACCGCCAACAGCAGCGCGAACCCCACCGCCGCGCCGAGCACGGCGTTGAGAAAGCCGTCGGCGCCGCCCGCGAGCGACAGGGCGAGTCCCAGCACTAAACCACCCCAGGTGTATTCGTTGGGAATCAGGTAATGCCGTGCGTCGGTGACGCCGATGCCGAGCAGGATCGTACCGAACAGCGCCGCGGCGAGTGCGTGGAGGGTGACCCCGTACAGCAGCGCCGCCGCCACCCAGATGGCGCCCACGGCCGCCTCGATGATGGGGTACTGCCGCGAGATCGGCTCGCCGCAGCGACGGCAGCGGCCCTTCAAGAGCAGCCAGGAAACGACCGGAATGTTGTCGCGCCAGGCGATAGGCTGCTTGCAACGCGGGCAGGTCGAGGGGGGCTTCACGAGCGACATGTCGATCGGGAGTCGCACGATGCACACGTTCAGAAAGCTCCCGAGACAGAGCCCCAGGATCACCACGGCGACGAGCAGAATCGGGTCAACGGCCACGCGTCACCTCGTAGAGCAGAATGCCCGCCGCCACCGCGACGTTGAGCGACTCCGCGCCCTGCGCCAGGGGAATCGCCACGCGCTGCGCGGCGAGGGCGTTGAGCTGCGGCCGGATCCCGGCTCCTTCGTTCCCGACGATCACCGCAATGGGACCGTCCCCTCGTCCCCCTTCCTCTTTCCCCATCGCCCGGTGGAGCGGGACACCGTCCGCCGCCGCCGCCCACAGCGTGACCGTAAGCTTCCGCGCCCAGGCAATGAAGCCCGCGTCGTCGAGCGGCACGACCGGGTGGCGGAAGGTCGCCCCCATCGCGGCCCGCAGCGCCTTGGGGCTCGTGGGGTCGGCGGTGCCGCGCAACACCACTGTGCCCGCGGCGCCCAGCGCGTGCGCCGTACGAATCAGCGTGCCGACGTTCCCGGGGTCCTGCACCCCGTCGATCACGAGCGCCACGGCGCCCGGCCGCGGAGCGAACTCGGCCGCCGCCCAGCGTCGCGGCTCGATCACGGCGATGATACCCTGCGGCGTCTCCGTGTCCGCGAGCTGCGCGAACGTGCGGGCACCGATCTCCTCCACGGGGACCGCGTGCCGCTCCAGCTCGGCCACGAGCTCCACGCCCCGCGCCGTGCGCGCCAGGTCGGGAGCGACCAGGGCTCCCTGGAACGGCAGGCCCGCCGCGAGCGCCTCCTCCACCAGTCGCACGCCCTCGATCAGGGCGAGCCCGCGCCGGCCGCGTGCCTTGCGGCGTTGGAGATCGCGGATCGTCGATGGCAGATTACTGGCGATGGGTCTCCTCACGGGCTTTCAATATGTCGAGAAGCGGCGGACGGGCGCTACGTGAAGATTGCCCTCACGATCGCAGGGTCGGATTCGGGCGGCGGCGCCGGGATCCAGGCCGACGTGAAGACCTTCCACCAGTTCGGCGTGTTCGGGACGAGCGTGATCACGGCGGTCACCGCGCAGAACACGGTGGGGGTGCTCGCGTGGGAGCCCGTTTCCGCCGCGCTCGTCATGCGCCAGATCGACGCGCTCGCGGTGGATCTCCCTCCGGTCGCCGTGAAGTCCGGGATGCTCGCGTCCGCCGTCCTGGTAGAGACGGTCGCCGACGGGATCGCCCGGCACCGCCTCCCGAACTACGTGCTCGATCCCGTGATGGTCGCGACGTCGGGCGATCGCCTGCTGGACCAAGATGCCGAGCAGCTCGTCGCGCGGCGACTCCTCCCGCTCGCAACGCTCGTCACACCCAACCTGGACGAGGCGACGATCCTCGTGGGCGAGCCCGTCGCGACTCCGGACGCGATGGAGCGCGCCGGCCGCGCGCTGGTGCGGCGCGGAGCCAAGGCGGCGCTCGTGAAGGGTGGACACCTCTCGGGCGACCACGTGGTGGACGTGCTCGTCACCGCCGGAGCCGCCCGCCGGTTCACCCGGCCGCGGCTCGACACGACATCGACGCACGGCACCGGCTGCACGCTCTCGGCGGCCGTGACGGCGGGCCTGGCGCTCGGCCGCCCGCTCGAGCAGGCGGTCGCCGAGGGTCTCGACTTCGTACACCGCGCCATAGCCGCCGCTCCGGGACTGGGCGGCGAGCGCGGGCACGGGCCGCTCAACCATTTCGTGCCCGCCCCGCCGCGTCCACCCACCGAGGGGTTGTAAGGTCAGTGGAAATGATACGACGCGCGCAAACAGGATACGTGTCAACACCGAACGCTGACAGACGTTTCGTCGATGAGCGTCGAGCGCGTTCCTCTTCGGGTGTCTCACTGCAGACGGTCCATCAGGCTGCGAGGATTTGACTACTCACGCGCGGGCGTCTACTTCGTCACAATCTGCGCGGAAGAGGGCGACTCCATGTTTGGAGGTGCCGTCGGGGAAAAGGTGCGCCTCAACGCGGCGGGCCGAACGGCCGTCAATTTATTGGCTCGAGATCGCGACGCATTTTCCGACCGTCACCGTGGACGAATTCATCGTGATGCCCAACCATCTGCATGGGATACTCGCCATCCGCGACGACCGGGACACCGCCCGTGGCGGGTCGCAGCTCCGTGTAGGGGCGCAGCATGCTGCGCCCCTACCCATAAGCCGTCATGCATCCGCCAGCCGTGATGCTCTAGGGGGCGCCACTTCTACTCGGGTGCTTCCGGGCTCGCTTGGCGCCATCGTGCGATCCTTCAAGTCGGCGACCACAAAACGTATCAACGAAATTCGGCAGACGCCGGGCGAGTCCGTGTGGCAACGGAACTACTACGATCGAATCATCCGGAACGACGGCGAACTGGAGCGCGCCCGTCGTTACGTCAGGTTGAATCCGGCGCGGTGGATCGCAGGGAGCCGTTCATAGTGCCCCGCCCGTTTCTCACGGCGCGCTGGGCGGACGTGCTGCTGCTCACCTTCGAAGCGCCGGCAGACCTGATCGGCCGCCTGGTGCCCGTGGGAGTCGAGCCGGACCGCTGGCACGGGCGTACCCACGTGAGCCTCGTCGCCCTCGGCATGCGACAGGTGCGGGTGCGCGGCTGGCCGGTGCCCGGGTTCTCCGCGCACCTGCAGGTGAACTTCCGCACCTATATCCGATATCGCGGCGAACCGGGGGTGTGGTTCATCCGCGAGTTCGTGCCCAGTCGGCTGCTGGCCGCGGTGGCGTGGCTCAAGTTCGGAGAGCCGTTCGGGACGGCGCCGATCCGCGTCCGGTTGGACGAGCACGAGTCGGGCATTCGGGCCTCCTACCAGCTGGGACGGCCGGAGCTCGGGTGGCACCTGACGATCGCAGGATCGCGCGCCACTCGCGTCCCGCCGGCCGATAGCGCGGAGCATTACTTCAAGGAGCGCGTGCTGGCGTGCCGGACGCGCCGGGACGGCGGGCTCGGCGTGTTTCGCGTGGAGCACCCGCCGTGGGCCGTGCGGGAGGTGAGCGCGGTCGACTACCGGGTGGACTTCGGATTCCTGTATGGCGCCGACTGGCGGTTCCTCAACGACGCGAGGCCCGTATCGGCGATCTTCATTCCGGGATCCGAGGTGACCGTGTATCCGCCGCAGACTGCGGCCCGCTCCTAACGCCTGCCGGCCGCAGTGGTCGCCAGTCGCAGGCCCAGCGCTCGTTGTCCTGCACGGCGACGTACACGACGTCCGGCACGACGCAGTAATGCCCCGACAGGCTGACGAGGACGTAATACGGGCCGAGGAGCGGAGTCGTGGCTACGTGACGGTACTCCCATGGCACCTGGTTCGGGTCGAGCCATGCCAGCCGCCCCACCACGACCTCCCCCACGACCGGCGACGGCCCCGGAACGAAGCATCCGCACACGACGCCGCATACGAGCACCGCTCTCAGGGACTCCACCATGGCTCACCTCGCTCTCGGAAGTGGTCGGTGTTCCCCCGGCGACGGCGTCCGAGGCTCTCAAGCGACGTGAACTATGACAGATGGGACGAAACGAGAGTTGCAACCGAGGGCGTCAGAGTCTCGTCAACACTCCACGGATCAGGCGCTCCAGCTGGCCCGCCACCCGCGCGCCGGCCTCGAGCACCTCGACGTGCGACAGTTTCTGTGCCGACAGTCCTGCCGCGACGTTCGTGACGCTCGAGAACCCGAGGCAGCGCATCCCCCGCGCCCGGGCCGCGATCACCTCCGGCACGGTGGACATCCCCACGGCATCGGCCCCGAGCCGCTCCAGCATGCGGATCTCCGCCGGCGTCTCGAAAGAGGGTCCGAGCAGGGCGGCATAGACACCTTCTTCCAGCGGGATCCCCTCGGCGCGCGCCACGGCGCGCGCGCTGGCGCGCAGCCCGGAATCGTAGGGATCGCTCATGTCGGGAAAGCGCTGATCGCCCTCCACGACCGGCCCGACCAGCGGATTGCGGAACATCAGGTTGATGTGGTCCGCGATCAGCATCAGCGTGGGCGGCCGGAACGTGTGGCGTATCCCCCCGGCCGCGTTGGTCACGATCAGCGTCTCGACGCCGAGCCGCGCGAACACGCGGGTGGGGAGCGCTGCGACGTCGGCCGCGTGGCCCTCGTACAAATGAAAGCGGCCGCTCTGCACCAGGAGCGGCACGCCCTCGAGCGTGCCGACCACCAGCTCGCCTTTGTGGCCCGGCGCGCCGGGCTCGGGGAAGCCGGGGATCTCGCGGTACGGCACGCGCACCGCGTCGCGCACGGCGTCCGCCACGGCGCCGAGGCCTGAGCCGAGCACGATCGCCACACGCGGCTTGAGCTTGCCGAGCCGCCCCGCGACGGCGTTCGCCGCCTCCTCGATGACCCGTTTCCCGTTTCCCGTGTCCCGTTTCCCGGTCACAACAGGATCCCCGCCAGTGTCGCCGACAGGAAGTTCGCCAGCGTCCCCGCGATCATGGCCCGGAACCCGAGTCGCGCGAGGTCGTGCTTGCGGTCCGGCACCAGCGCGCCGATGCCCCCGATCTGGATCCCGACCGAGCTGATGTTCGCGAAGCGCGTGCCGAGCAGGCCGCCGATGGTTCCCGCGTCATGCCAGGGCACGCCCATAACCCAGGCGATGGGGCTGAAGAGCCAGCCGAGTACCGTCTCGACTTTCTCCGGAAACCACGCGAAGACGTGACCGTGTACCCAGCCGAAACCGCCGTCCACCAGATAGATGAGCGCCACGAACGAGACGAGCATCGCGATCACGTTGAGCATGAGGGACAGACCCTCGCTCGTCCCTCGCGCCGCAGCGTCCACCACGTTCACTTCCGTGCGCGGAATCTCGATCTTGACGCCGCCGCGCGTCTCCGGCGTCTCCGTCTCGGGCTCGAGGATCTTGGCCATCATGATGGTGCCCGGAGCGGTCATGATGACGGCCGTAAGGAGGTGCCGGGCCTCGATGCCGAACGCGATGTACGCGGCCATGATCGATCCCGACACATGCGCCATGCCCGCGGTCATCACGGTCATCAGCTCGGAACGAGTCATCCCCGGAAGGAACGGCCGGATGGTGAGGGGCGCCTCCGTCTGCCCCATGAAGATCGACGCGGCGACGTTCAAGCTCTCGGCCCCGCTCGCGCCCATGACCCTGTTCATCAACACGGCGAACGCCCTCACGACCAGCTGCATCACCCCGAGATAATAGAGGATGGCGAACAAGGCGGACACGAAGATGATCGCGGGGAGCACTTGAAACGCAAACACCACGCCTAGGCTCGACTGCTGCTTCCCGATCTCCCCGAACACGAACTCCGAGCCCTTGTAGGAAAAACTGAGGATCGCCTTGACGGCGTCGCCGAGGCCGCTGAACAACGTCTGACCGAACGGCACTCGCAGCACAAAGATCGCGAACACGAGCTGCAACCCCACCCCCCAGGCCACCACCCGCCAGCTGATCGCGCCCCGGTTGCGCGAGAGCGCGAAGCCGATCGCCAGGATCAACGCGATCCCGAAGATCCCGGTGAGTCGCTGTGGAATCGAACGCGGAGCCCCCTGGGGCACGGGCGGAACGGTCGGCTGCGGCGCGCTGTCCGCCGTGGGCTGCTGCGCGCGGATCGCGCCGTGCACCGAGTTCCAGGCGAAGCGCGGCAGCGTGAACACGAGCAACGCGCACACGAACGTGACGGCGACAGCCGCGACCGTACGGCGCAGCGACATTAGAGAGCCTCCAGTTCGCTCTGCACCCGCGAGACCAACGCGACCTTCTCGAACTCCGGCAGAAACGCGCTCTCGCAGGCGTTCAACACCACCCGGGCGAGGTCCTCCTGCGTCAGACCGCCCTGCGCGTGCGCGAGGAAATACTCGTCGCTGAGCGACACCCCGTCCACCAGCCGACCGTCGGTATTGAGGGTCACGACCACGCCCCGATCGAGGTAGCGCTTAAAGGGGTGCTCCGCGAGCGCTGACACGGTATGAGTGTGCAGATTCGACGTGAGGCACATCTCGAGCGGCACGCGGTGCTCGACCACGTACTCGAGCAGCGGGCCGTCCTCCCCCAGGCGCGTGCCGTGCCCGATCCGCCGGGCGCCACAATCGTGCAGGGCCTGCCGGATCGAGTCAGGGCCGTCTCCTTCGCCCGCGTGACAGGTGCACGCCATGTCGTGCTGCGCCGCGTAGGCGAACGCCCCTGCATGGTCACGCGCCGGGAAGCCCCGCTCGGCTCCGGCGAGGTCGAACCCGACGACGCCCGCGGAGCGGTACTCCACCGCGGCACGCGCCAGCTCGAGCGACTCGACTGGCGGCCGGGTGCGGATTCCGCACACGATCACCCCAACCTTGCTGCCGGTCTCCGCCTCGCCGCGCTTGATGCCGGCGAGCGGCGCCTCGATCGCCTGCGCCAGCGTGAGCGCGGGCCGGTGCAGTAGCGGCGAATACCGCACCTCCACGTAGCGCACGCCGTCGGCGGCCACGTCGAGCACGAACTCGTAGGCGACGCGCTCCAGCGCCGCGGCCGTCTGCATCACCGACAGCGTGATCTCGTACTTGGTCAGGTACTCCTCGAGACTCTTCGCGTGTTTCACCGACAGCGCCCGCGCCAGCCCTTCGGGGGTGTCCGCCGGAAGCCGGATGCCCTGGACCCGCCCCAGCTCGAGCATGGTCTCGGGCCGGAGGCAGCCGTCGAGATGCACGTGCAGCTCGGCCTTGGGCCAGCGCCGCAGCAGCTCCTTCGAGAGGCGCGGCGGCCCCTGGCGCGCGCTCACCACCACGCGGAAGATCGCCCCGCCCTCCCCCACCGGATCGCCCCCGTCCACCGGCCGGCCCACACCGTCGGTCACGTACGCTGCGCCGCGGCCGACCAGCTCCGCGAGCTCGTGGTCCAGCTGCTCGACGGCGTCGCGCACGCGCGCGCCCGGCGCCACGCTCACCGGGCGCTCGTTCACGAACACCCGGATCATGGCGACAGACGGGGGACGGGCGGTTGCGCGGCGGCGAGGAGCACCAGGGGCACGTACATGGTGCGCTGAAAATTGCCAAGCGCGAGTGGGTTGCGCTACCTTGCAGCGCGCCGAGCCGAAGGACCTAGTGCCGACCAAACCCGCCAGCCACCGCATCCTCGTCGTGGACGACGAGCCCGACATCACCGCGCTCGTCGCCTATCACCTGGCCAAGGAGGGGTATCGGGTCACCACGGCCGCGAGCGGGCGCGACGCGCTGCGGGCCGCCCGTGAGGAGCGACCCGATCTCGTCGTACTCGACCTGATGCTCCCGGGCGCGTCGGGATACGACGTCCTCACGGAGCTGCGGCGCCGGGAGGAGACGAAGGAGCTCGGCGTGATCGTGCTCACCGCCCGCAAGGACGAGTCCGATCGCATCAAGGGTCTCTCGCTCGGCGCCGACGACTACCTCCCCAAGCCGTTCTCGCCCCAGGAGCTGGTGCTGCGCGTCGCAGCGGTGCTGCGCCGCCTCGGCGCCCCGGCCGTCGCCGCCGGCGGGCTGGTCACGGCCGGTCCGATCGCGGTCGACCGTCACGCCCATCGGGTCACGGTGAACGGCGCTGAGGTCGAGCTCACCGCGACCGAGTTCAAGCTGCTCACGACCCTGATCGAGCGCGAGGGACGCGTGCAGAGCCGCGCCCAGCTGCTCGAGACGGTGTGGCAGGCCCAGCCCGACATCCAGACGCGTACGGTGGACATGCACGTGCAGCGCCTGCGCCAGAAACTCGGAAGGGCGGGCGATCATATCGAGACCGTGCGCGGCGCGGGGTACCGCTTCCGGCGCCCCGACGCGCGGCCCCGCACGCGCGCGTGAAGCTCGCCACCCGGCTGTTCGTCACGAGCAGCCTGCTGGCCGCGCTCGCCGTGGCGGGCCTCGCCGTCGCCGCCGACCGGCTGCTGCGGCGCTACCTCGAGGACGAAATCGCCCACGGGCTCGAGCGCGAGGCCCTGCTCATCGCCACCCTGCTGCCGGCGGATTCGCTGCGCTGGCCCGAGTTCGCGCGCCAGCTGGGCGAGAGCGTCGGGCACCGCGTCACGCTGATCGACCCCACCGGGCGAGTGCGCGGCGACACCGAGTTCGACCGCGCGTCGCTCGGCGGGCTCGAGAACCACCTCATGCGCCCCGAGGTCCAGCAGGCGCTGGCGAGCGGCGAGGGACGGGGAAGGCGGCTGAGCGCGTCCACCAACGAGCGCCGCATGTACGTGGCGCGACGCGGCGGGCCGCCGGGGCTCGCCGTCGTGCGGGTCTCGACGACCCTGGCGGCGGTGGATGCGCAGGTGGGCGCCGTGCAGAGCGCTGTGGCCCTCGCGGGACTCGCGGCCGTGCTGGGCGCGGGCATGCTCGCGTGGATCGTCTCGCGCGAGGTCGCCCGGCCGCTGGTGCAGCTGGGATCCGCCGCCCGCGCCATCGCGGACGGACGCCGGCCCGAGTTCCCCGACGCGCGCGTGCCCGAGGTCGCCCAGCACGTCGTCGCGCTGCGCGCCATGCACGAGCAGCTCGACGGGCGGTTCGCGGAGCTGGTGCGCGAGCGCGAGGAGACCGCCGCGCTGATCGAAACCATGACCGATGGGGTGCTCGCGGCGGATACGCGCGGCGCGATCGTCACCCTCAATCGCGCGGCGCGGTGGCTGCTGGGGTACGGGGCGAACGATCCCCTCCCCGCCCTGGCCGGGCTGTTCCACGAAAAAGCGGCGCGCGACCTCGTCGAGACGCTCCTCGCCGGGGGCGACGCCGAGCCGCACGAGCTCGAGCGGGGCGGGCGCGCGCTGCTCGTGACCGGCCGCGCCGTGCCGAACGGCGGCGCGCTGCTCGTGATCCGCGACGTCACCGAGCTACGGCGGCTGGAAGCCGTTCGCCGGGACTTCGTCGCCAATGTGTCCCACGAACTCAAGACGCCCCTCACCTCCATCGCCGGGTACGCCGAAACGCTCGCCACGGAAGACGCGGGCAAGGAAACCGAGCGCTTCGCCCGCACCATTCTGAACAACGCGCACCGCATGCAGCGCCTGGTGGACGACCTGCTGGACCTGTCGCGCATCGAGTCGGGATACTGGCAGCCCAGCCTCGAGCACGCCGACGCGGCCGCGATCGCGGCCGAGGCATGGGCCGCGTTCGCCGACCGCGCCCGCGACGCCCGGGTCGAATTCACGGTCGCCGCCACCGCCGGCGGTGGCGTGACCGCCGATCCCGATGCGCTGCGCCAGGTTTTCACGAATCTGTTCGACAACGCCCTGCGCCACACACCCCCGGGCGGCCGCATCAAGGTGTCGGTGGACCGGCTCAAGGGAGGGGGCGTCAACGTCGCCGTGGCGGACACGGGCTCGGGGATCGGGCCCGAGCACCTGCCCCGCATTTTCGAGCGCTTTTACCGCGCCGACCCCGGCCGCTCGCGCGAGGAGGGGGGCACCGGGCTGGGCCTGGCGATCGTCAAGCACCTCGTCGAGGCGCATGGCGGGCGCGTCGAGGCCCGCAGTACCGTCGCCAAGGGCACCACCGTGAGCATATTCTTCCCGGACCGAGCTGCGGCATCGTAGTCACCCTTCCCTCGTCCCCCGTCCCTCTTCCCTCTTACACGTCCGTCACACTCTCGTCACCGCAGCTTGACCGCCGCGGGGCATCGTGCCCGCGTGCGCATAGGACTCGTCTCCGACACGTACCTCCCCCAGGTCAACGGGGTGACGACGGTGGTCCGCCGCATCGTCGCGCTGCTGCGCGGGCAGGGCCACGAGGTGGCCGTCGTGGCACCGCGCTATCCGGACTTCGCCGGAGCCGCCGGCGAGCGCGAGCTGCGAATCGGCTCCCTGCCGTTCCCGCTGTACCCGGACATCCGATTGTCCTGGCCCAGCTTTCGCCGCGTCGCCGAATTCTTCGACCAGTTCCAGCCGGACCTGCTCCACGTCCATACGGAAGGCGCGCTCGGCGTCGCCGGCCGACGCTACGCGCTGGCGCGCAAGCTGCCCCTCGTCACGTCGTTTCACACCAATTTCCCGCAGTACAGCCGGCACTACGGGGTGGGCTTCCTCGAGCCGGCGGTCTGGCGCTGGCTCGTGCGGTTCCACGGCCCCGCGGCGGTGACGCTGACGCCGGGAGAGGGCGTGCGCGACGAGCTGGTGCGGCGCGGCATCACGCACGCCGCCGTGTGGGGGCGCGGCGTCGACACGCGCTTGTTCCACCCCGGGCGGCGCGACGCGGGCTGGCGGCGCTGGCTCGCCGGCGGGGACGACACGGCGGTCGTGCTCCACGTGGGCCGCCTCGCCCGCGAAAAGAACCTCGAGGTGCTGATCGCGGCCTGGTACACGGCGGGCGACGCCCTCGGCCAGCGCGCCACTTTCGTCGCCGCGGGAGAGGGGCCGGTCGCGCGGGACATCGAGGCCGATCTCCCCTTTGTTCGCATGTTGGAGTTTCTGCCGCGGCAGCATCTCGCCACGCTGTACGCCAGCGCGGACCTGTGCGTCTTCCCCTCGCACACCGAAACCTGCGGGCTGGTCGCGCCCGAAGCGATGTCCTCCGGCGTGGCCGTGGTCGCGGCGGACGCCGGCGGCTTTCGGGAGAGCATCCGGCACGACGTCACGGGTGTGCTCGTGCCGCCGAGCGACGTGCAGCGCTACGCCCACGCGATCATCGAGCTGGCGGTCGATCCCGCCCGCCGCTTCCTGCTCGGCGCGGCCGCGCGCGAGCAGGCGCTCGCCCGCGACGTGGAGCCGGAGAACGCGGAGCTGCTCACGCGCTACGCCGGGTTGATCGGGGTCACCGCGCGGAGGACCGCGACGTGCGCCGCCTAGTGATCGTCCTGGCCGACGGGCTGCGGCCCGATGCGGTCGCTCCCGGCATCGCCAGGCCCGCACGGTCCGCCCCAGCGCCACGGTGGCCGCCCTTGCCTCGCTCGCCACCGGCGTCGCGCCCCAGACCCACCGCCTCACCGAGCCCGGGCTGGCCTTCCTGTCCGGTTTGCGCTCGCTGCGGCCGGTAGCGCGGGAGCTGGCTCGGGCCGGCATCCCGACCGACGTCGTAACGGGCGAGCTCGGTCCCGCCGCCCTGCCCATCGCCTGGTCGCTCGCGGCCACCGCCGGCGTTCGCCGGCTCGTGGCCAAGGGCACCCGCGCGCGCGACACCGCGGGGGCGGCCCACCGGCTGCTCTCGGAGGCGGAAGAGCGGCTGCTGTTTCTCTACCTGCCCGATTGTGATCGGGCCGGTCACGCCTACGGGTGGATGTCGGATCCGTACCTCGCGGCCGCCGCGGAGGTGGATGCCGCCGTGGGCTCGCTCGCCCGCTGGACCGACGAGGCCGTGTTCATCGTGACGGCGGACCATGGGGGCGGTGCCCGCTGGTGGTGGCTGGGCCCGGCGTCACACGCCGCCATCAGCTGACCCGCGCCATCTCCCTGCTGGACATCCCCGCGACCGTGCTGTGGTGGTTCGGTGCCCCGCTGCCCGACGGCTACGAAGGCTGCCCCTTGCTGGACGCGTTCGTGCCCGTCCCCGCCCCCCGGGCCGCTCCGGTCGCGGCCTGATGCGCTGGCTCACCCACCTCGGCGGCGCGCGCTTCACGCTCGGCGTCGGGCTGGCGTTGGTGGCCGTGGGACAACCGCGGCTCGGTCTCGCGGCGCTGCTCGCCAACACAGGATCGCATCTGGTGGTGCAGATCCTGAAGCGCGCCGTCGCGCGGGCGCGCCCGTGCGACGCGAGCGGCACGCCGCTCGCGCTGGTGGACCTGCCCGATCCGCATTCCTTTCCCTCGGGCCATGCGGCGGCGGCGACGGCGGTGGCCGCGACCGTCGCACTCGCCCATCCGATGACCGCGCCGGTCGCGCTGCCGCTGGCCGGCCTGGTCGCTTACTCTCGAGTTGCCCTGCGGGTGCATCACGTGAGCGACGTGGTTGCCGGAATTGCCCTCGGACTGGGCGGCGCGGTCGCGGCATCGTCGCTGCTCCGGTAGTGCCCCAGGATATTGCCTCCGCGCAGCGGATTCTCGTGGTCGACGACGAGGCCGACATCACGGCCCTCGTCGCGTACCACCTCGCCAAGGCGGGCTACCGGGTCACGACGGCGACCGGAGGCCGGGAGGCGCTCGACGCAGCGCGCGAAGAGCGGCCCGATGCGGTGGTCCTGGACCTCATGCTGCCGGATGTGTCGGGATACGACGTACTCGCGGAGTTGCGGCGCCGCGAGGAGACCCGCCAGATCGGCGTCCTGCTGCTCACCGCCCGCCGGGAAGAGGCCGACCGCATCCGCGGCCTCTCACTCGGCGCCGATGACTACCTGCCCAAGCCGTTCTCGCCGTTGGAGCTGGTGCTGCGCGTGGGGGCCGTGCTGCGGCGGCTGCGGGCCCCGGCCGGAGCCGTCGGTGGCCGACTCAGCGCCGGACCCATCGTGCTCGACACGGCAGCCCATCGCTTGACGCTGGACGGCACGGAGGTCGTGCTCACCGCCACCGAATTCAAGCTGCTGCGCACGCTGCTCGAGCGGGAAGGCCGCGTGCAGAGCCGCGCCCAGCTGCTCGAGACGGTATGGCACGCACAGCCCGACATCCGCACGCGCACCGTGGACATGCACCTGCAGCGCCTGCGTCGGAAGCTCGGGCCCATGGGTGCCTGGATCGAGACGGTGCGCGGCGTGGGGTACCGCTTCTGCCGG
>WNGG01004965.1_pt1 | contig 32196 bp, 30 predicted proteins | sample 5400661 | NCBI WGS metagenome assembly WNGG01 (sample SAMN13153372, study PRJNA577476) | soil metagenome | isolation source: 100 cm soil or saprolite under Garry oak tree replicate 1 | place: USA:California | collected 2016-06-15
TGTCCTTCCATGGTTCCAGGCTCGCTTTGGACGGGTGTTTCAGATAGTAGAGATCATGGATCTCTCGCGCTGGATGATCTTGCGGCATGTAGAGGCAGTCATCATTGATGAACGTGGTCTCGACGAGAGGCCCCACAGCCTCTCTAAACCCAAGCGCAACAAGCTTCCGTTTGACCATCCGCAGGAATCGCAAGTAAGGATGATACTTTCCAGGATTGAGCGATGGGACCGGGGAGGAGACGTTGTAGGCTCGGAGCTGGACCCTCTCCCAGTCTCCAGAGAGAATCATCTCGCTCGTTAGATTGCTGATCTCGTTGACAGGAGCTTGGGTCAGAATCGCTTCCACTCCTTGAGGAGTAATCTGTAGCTTCCGTTGTGTTCTCTCCTTCGAGGCCAGAATGTTTCTCTTGAGAAGTCTATCCGCCGCTTGTCTGAGGTTGCTGGGCACTTCGTCTATTGGAATGCTGACCTGGCCGATTCGCTCTAGGATCTCTTCGTCTTCGTCTTTTGACGGACTCTTTGGGACGAGGAGTATAGCGCCGGAGCTGGTTTTCTCGATTTTTCCCCAGCCCTTGCGGGCAATCCAGCCGGTGACTATTGAGACGAAGTCCAGCGGTAGCCCGGCTTGCTGGACGGCTTCGCTCACAGAGAGTTTACCTCCCGCATCGTGGACCACGGTTGCGACCCTTCGCTCCGGTAGTCCGTTCGCGAGGTAATCATGCCCCTCCTCGGTACAGAACACTTCTGTCGTTTTTGTTGCCTGTTCCTTGACCAGGCCTAGCTCTGACAGTGTTAGTGACGAACGGGCGACGGCGGCGTCGGCTAGGCCGGTTTGCTGGACTAAGTCTTCAACAGAGGCAGTTCCGCCCGCGTCCCGGAGAGTTCTCAGAACCTTAACGTCATTTTCGCGTAACTCCACTTGTGATTCTCTCCGAGGCCAGGAACTCTGGTCAGCCTTTCATCCGCTATATTTGATTTGGATTATCAAAGTGTCTTCGAGCATATGCACACGAGTTCTTGACCCTTTATCTGGCAGCTGTGGGGCCGATAGTTCCAGCTCAGAAATTTGAAGGAGGATGGATTTCGCACTCGAAGTCATCCAGGGTCCGATCAGTTCGATTGGCTCCTCAAGAAGAGGAGGCGATACTTCAGATTACCCAAGAGCTAATCTCTCGACTAGAAGTGCATGACCTCAGTCCCGAAATAGTAATCGCCGGAAGTGGCCGAAATCTGGATCCGCAAATCTACAAAGACAAGGTGATTCTTCCGTTCGCGCTTTATAACAGATTGACCTCTGTTGAATGGAAGCCGCTGATTGCCTCAAGACTGATTTTTCATCGCAATTTCAACAAGAAAAAGAAGCTCGTGGCGTTCTCGGGTCAGTTGTTTCCCTATCTGACGATCGTACCCTTTGTTGCCGCTTCTTCTATCCTCGGAATTATTCCACGCGACCCAACCCTCAACTCAGTCACCTTTCTTGCGTGGCTTTTTGCGATGTTTCCAGTCGCCAAGGTGGTGTACGCGCCCTTTTACCGAGGGCTTCAGCAAACGGCCGACAAGCAAACGCTGGAACTCTATCTAAATCCCACTCTCGAAGATGTTCTCAGAAAGATTGAGATGATGAACCCTCAAGGGTCCAAAGCTAACAAGACGATTCAGAAACGGATCGGAGGTTTCCGTGAATCCATCTAGCTTATTGCGGTGAGAGAACGGTGGCCGCTGGGGAGATTTGAAACCAGTGAAGAAGCCTGACTGAATTAGGGTTTTGTTGCGGCTACAAAGGCGCTGAGGACTCCAGTGCCTGAATATCCACCGCCCTGTTCCAGTGGCTTGACCAGTACATTCGTGAATCCCACTTCTTCCAACCCTCTAACATATTCGAGTCCAGTGATTGCTCCACTAGAGCAGGAACACCACTTGTCAGCATCCGCTTTCTCCTCATTTGAGAATGGTTTCAATGCGACCTCGTCCGCAATGGCTAATCTTCCGTTGCTGCGTAGTACCCGAAACATTTCTTGAAAGACGCGCCCTTTGTCAGGACTCAAAGATTACACAATTACTCATTATGACGTCGACACTCTCATCTTCTTGCGGTATTTCTTCCATTTCGCCAAGCTTGAACTCGACATTTTGGAGTCCAAGCTTCTGCGCGTTATTCGATGCACGTTGAACCATCTCTTTGGTCATGTCCAGTCCTATAACTTTCCCTTGCAAACCGACCCTTTTACTGGTCAAGAGGACGTCTATGCCTCCACCGGAACCAAGATCAAGTACAGTTTCACCTGCCTGGATCATCCCCAGCGCTGTCGGATTGCCGCAGCCTGCTGCCATGACGATTGCGGATTCTGGAAGCTGTCCCACCTCTTCTCGGGAATAACCGTGACTCAGAAGGTTATCGACATTTGAGGGTCCACAACAACCAGCGCTGTCCGAATTTCTTGCTCTTTTCCCGTAACGGTCTCTTACAGCGTTCTTGATCCTCTCCGCTTCGGTCATGCAAGTCTCTTGTCGAGCCTGGTATATTTTTCCTATTCCTTCTCTCTCGACCAAGAATGCTGAGAATTGGAGACTCGCCACGAGGTCTTTGAGAAACGAGACTATTCCGAGTCTAGGTAAATTCCTTTCTCTCGAATAGGAGAAGTCCGAGCACTGCCGTAACCGCGAAGTAAATTAAGAGTATGGCTACTCCTTCTGCAATCGTCGCATAGTATGAGGTGAAAGCGTTGGGTCCCAAACCCTGTGTGTTAGTTATGGGATATGGATCCATGAGCACGTTTGTGATGATTTGGGCTCCAAATGTTATCAAGAACCAGGGTTCTATCTTGACGAGGCCTTCCACCAGCGCCTGGATCAAGGTGAAGGCAAAGAGGAACAGGATGGCCGTTACCAGTATTGACATTGAGGTAGTCTTGAACAAGGAACTGAAGAAGAATGTAAACCCAAGAACTGCAATTAGATAGAGAAGAGCGAAGCCCAGGGATTCCCACAACTGGTACGGAACATTGAGACCGAAATAATAGACGCCGTTGCCGATTGTTATTGCCGCGAAGACCCCGAGCATTATTATCGATGCGATGAGGGCGCCAAGCCATTTTCCGATGTAGATCGAAGAGCGGCGAAGCGGATTCGCTACTAGGAAGTAGCCAGTTTTGTTCTGGAATTCTCCTGAAATGGCGTCTCCGCCGTAGAAAATACCTGATAGGATTATTACGAATGTAATCGAGCCTGCCCACCAGAACGAGTAGAAGTTCAAAGGTGAAGACAAGAAGCTTGATGGTCTGTAGTACCCGACCAGAGCGGTTAGAAGCGCACTGATTATCAGTCCTATGATCAGGAGGACGAAGAATCTTCGGGACCGGAAATAATTGATCAGCTCATACTTTGTGATAGTTCCTATTTGAGAGACACTGCTTGGAAGTAGACGTCTTTTCAAATCTGGAACAGCTGAAGAAGTCGACTGTGTCATGGTCGTGTCACAAAGTATCTTTGATGAGGCTCAGATACGTCTCCTCAAGGGCTGAGGCGGAAGGCCGGAAGCTTATCATGCCAATCTTCATAGCGACAAGGTCTGAGAGCAGTTTTTCCTGGTTCTGGATGCCGCCGGAGAAGTGGACGCGAACCTTCTTCGAGTCGAGTCTTTCAACCGAACTTACGTTGGCCAGGGAGGCTATGTTCATCTTGAGACTTTGTTCGTCGATGTCCCTCGATAGTTCTACTTCTACCACGTTCTCGCCATCGGTTGAAAACCTCTTCGTGACGTTGGATAGCCTGTCATAGACAATTAGCTTGCCATGGTCGATCATTGCGACTTCATCGCATATTTCTTGAACCTCATTCAAGAGATGTGAGCTCATGAATACCAGCCTGTTCTTTTTCTTCAGGTCCTTGACGATGTCTCGGACTTCAGCCTGCCCTCTCGGGTCAAGGCCCGTGGTAGGCTCGTCAAGCAGGATAACCTCTGGGTCGGAGAGAAGTGCAGCCGCGATGTTTATCCTCTGTTTCATCCCTTTGGAAAATTTTCCAACCTTCTTGTCCAACCACTCATTCATCTTGACCTCAGCAACGGTTTCCTCGATCTTCTTTCTCGCCTCTGCACGTGGAAGTCCCCTGATCTCCGCGACCATTGACAAGGCCTCTCTGGGTGTAAGTGCTGGATAGATCTCGGGGCTCTCGATCAATGCTCCAACCGAGCCTAGGGCCTTTTTCTTGTTGAGGTGAACATCTATTCCGTTGATTAGGGCTCTTCCTTCAGAGGCTCTGATCATATCTGTGAAAATCTTGAGTGTGGTGGTTTTTCCGGCACCGTTGGGGCCTAGAAAGCCAACGCATTTTGAGCCTTCGATGTTGAGGTTGAGGTTGGATAGTGCGGTAAAAGAACCATAATGTTTTGTCAGGTTCTCGGCTGTGATAGATGGCGCACTCAACACGTCCTCACTTGGAGCCATCCCCACTTACCTTCGACTCTTTATGCATTCTCCTAAGTTACAATTCGCATTCAAGAAATCCGCTGACTATTTTCTGAACAAGCAAATGTCCGTCTACCGTAAGTACTCCGATAATGTGATTGCTCAGGAAGCTTGTAACTTGTTTCTTGATTTGAAATGCGGCGCGGGCGTATGATTCGGCCTCTAGAATAGATGAGTGTGTTTCTTCTGTCTCGAGAGTTATCGGTGGGTCGCTATCTACAGGAACTTGTTTGTGATTCCGAGAGCCTCGTCAGTTTTTGCAATTGACCTCCGGCCTTCACTTTCCAAGCCAGTAAGCGCCCTTATCGCGTCAATATTCTCCGGAACCACAACGCTCTCGTTGTGTACCTGGTAGACCATATTCGCTTCACCGTCGGTGACGTTGAGTATGTCTTCCCAATAGGCTACTTCCCACATGTCAGCTCTTGTTCTATGCATGTCTCGCATCATCTCCGCCACAGCGTTCATACTGTCAACTCCATCAGTCGTTCGAACCGGTGCTAGCCTGGGCGCGTTCTTCAAGACCTTCAGGACATCTTTCCTCTCGGGGTTGTTCTTTAGCTGGACCATAGCGAAGTGTAGGTGGCCGATGTTAAAGGGTCCTTTCGCGGCCATGGTTGTAATGTCCAGTTTTGGAAGAACGGTTTGCGCGTCGGGTCCCTGATGGGATGGAATATGCGCCTCCGGGACGACAGTATTGATGAGTCCATTCTTGTGGCTCTCCCACGGGTCCGTTCCTCTACGGAACACGACAACTCTCGCCTTTCTCACTCCGAGCCCGTTCTGTAGCGCGCCAATGGTCCTGCAGATTCCGGTCGTGTTGCAGCTCACAACCCGCGTGGCGTTCTTGTTAAGATTCTCAGCGTAGTTACACTGCGCAACGAACGATGATCCTGTGAGATCGTGTTTCTCGCCGCCTTGGAAGACCGACTTGACACCGAGCTTGTCGTATTGCGCCTTGTTCTTCCCCCCGAGTCCCGCTGGAGTGCAGTCGATCATGACGTCGACCTTTTTGATCAAGTCCTCTAGAACTCCTGAAACCTCTATTCCCGCCTTCTTCATATCGGGAAGTTTCTCGGGAAGGGAGCTGTATATCGCGAAATTCTTCTTCTGCCCCATCTTCACACGGTAATCTGCGACAACGTCGGATACGCCGATGAGTTTCATGTCCTTCTGTTTCGACACGGCTTCGGCAACGCGCTTGCCGATGACACCGAACCCGTTCACTCCCACCCTGGCAGCTGGCTTAGGCAATCTAACACATCTTGGCTAGAGGACGAGAATGGTTTCTTTTAGACATAACCGTGCCCAGTCAGCGTCCTTCTTTCGCATGCAGGGACAGTGACGCGTCCAGCGTTGATGTGGTGGCTTTACTGGCGAAGCAGAAGAAACGAGAAGATGCGGGACTTGGACTAACAAGCGCTTAGGGAAAGACCAACTAGTTTTTCTTGAGGCACTACCTTCCTTTTTTTGGGGTAGGGTAGGTGCACATTGCAACGATTTGACAAGTACACCAGTCAAACTTTGGGCTTCGCGCTCATTGTAATAGGAATCTTCCTGTTTATGCTCGGTCTTATTGGTGGTCCCGAGCTGTCCACGTATTGTCCAGTCAACGGTTGTCTCCCTGTCTCGTTGCCCTGGTACTGGTGGGTGCCCACTGCCGCATTCTTTTCTGGCATCGCGTTAGTCATTGTTGGAATCGTGCTGCTCATTGTTGCCCGAGGCATGAAACCAAAGCAAGAGACAGAGGTGGCCATCTCACAAACGCCAGCGAGCGCATAAATTGAGAATGGCGCTTTTCTAGAAGTTCGTCCGGTCGATCGTGAGAGGTATATCGGGTTGACCGCTTTAGACATAACTAGCAATACTGATAGTCGTGGGGTCTGTAGACGGGCTTTAATACTAGAGCACGGGCTCTTACGCTCTCAAGCTTTACCGCTCACAAATCGAAAAGAGAAGGTATCAGAAAGAAGGTAATGAATTATGGAGGTTAAACTTTCATGGTTGAACAGTCTCAGTACGCTACGACTACAAAGTACATAGTAAAAGCACACTTCGACGTTCAAGGAGTCGTCGAAAAACCAGACGTTGTCGGCGCAGTTTTCGGACAGACAGAAGGACTCTTCGGACCCGACCTAGACCTTAGAGAACTACAAAAATCGGGAAGAATAGGACGAATCGAGATCAATCTCGATTCTAAACGGGACAAGACAACAGGATCCATCGTAATACCCTCAAGCCTAGACAAGGTTTCCACAGCCATCATCGCCGCCGCAATTGAGAGCGTCGACAGAATCGGCCCCTGTGAAGCCAAGATCACGCTGGAAAAGGTCGAAGATGTCCGAGAAGAAAAAAGAAACGCCATCCTAACCAAAGCGAAAGACATTCTACGCAAATGGGTAGTCGAATCATCCCCCAGCACAGAAGAGGTCGTCAAGGAAGTCGCATCTTCCCTGCGAGGTGTCGATCTTATCGAGTATGGTCCCGAGAAGCTGCCCGCGGGTCCAGAAGTCGAGAGCGGCTCCCTAATAGTGGTTGAAGGCAGAGCAGACGTCATTCTCCTGATGAAGGTCGGGATCAAGAATGTTGTCGCGCTCAACGGGACCAAGGTTCCTGACACGATCATCAAACTCACCAAGGACAAGGAGGTCACAGCTTTCCTTGACGGGGATAGGGCTGGAGACTTGATTCTCAAAGAGCTACAGCAGGTCGCCGACATAGACTATGTCGCGCGTGCGCCCTTCGGCAAGGAGGTCGAGGAGCTTACACCGAAGGAGATAATGAAAGCCCTCAGGGAACGGGTCCCAATCAATCTCGCTAGACCGGTCGAGAGACCGGAGAGAGTTCAGTTCGCCCGTCCGGAAAGGCCCGAGAGACAGGAACGATACGAGCGACCCTACGAAAGAGGCTATGGTCCATCTGAACCCCCCGTCCAAGCGCCGCCCATCCCAAGACCCAGCCTCTCCCCAGTAGTATTCGACGTTGCCAAAGACCTACGAGGAACATTAGAGGCAGTGATATTCGACGAGGCAGGAAAGGAACTAGGCAGGATGCCGGTCAGCGAGCTAGCAGAGAAGATTCCAGGAGTCGAGAGCGCGCACTTGGTACTCTTTGATGGAGTTGTTACTCAGAGACTGTTGGACATCGCCGCGGGCAAGAACATCCGATTCGTCATCGGCGACAGAGTATCCGATGGAGCCAAGAAGCCACCGAACGTGAACGTAATGACGCTGAGCGATCTATCCTCGTTCAGTCCCGGCCCTGCGATTGCAAGCTGACCTGACCGCGACTCGTCCCAACCAAATCTTTCTCGGCTATCCCGAACACCTCTAGAACTCTAGCCGCAGCAGGGACAATCTGGTTGTGAACATACCATCTTCCGAGCCACTTCCACATGGGGAGCGTTGACCTCGTAGTCATCTGGCCGTTTGGTGAGGGTCTTCCATATCACTAGGGAAGACTTGGGAACTTTCGCGGATTCAAGGTCCTTGGTTAGGCTGGTCACGTATGACTTTGCTCTTGCCGGATTACCATCTTGAAGAACGAGATTGAGAACCTCGTTCTGAACATTCCGGGCGAGATTGGACCAGTCTCCCCTGATAGCCTCCATTCCAACAACATCAAGCTCGCCGTCGTCCAACAGTCCAGCGTACTTCTTTTTGGCTTCAGTGAAGAGGATTCGCTTGTACAACTGTCCTAGATTGATTTCGAGTCCTAGGTTCTTGTCGATATCTTTGATGAACTGGTTGACGAGTTTTTCCTTGTACTCGACGAAGAGGCTGTCTGTGTCTCCGTAGAGCACTTTGAGCCCGAGGGTCTTGGCGATATCGATGGATTTGTTGATAGTATCGCGTCCGAGGGCCGCGGCTGATTCTGCGACCTCACGAGAGTACCATCTGGACCCAGCCCAGCCTGCGTAGCCGTAGGTGGCGTTGGTGATGACCTTCGTCGCTTTTTCACGAGCCTTCAGGATCTTGTGCTCGCGAGTCCCTCGCGGTGTCTTGGCCGCCTCTCTCTTCGCAGCTTGTCTGCTTGCAATGAGCTGGCTGAGAACGATCTTGTAGAAGCCTGAAGGACTCTTTCGGAAGTGATGGCCGACCTCCGGAACTTCAAAGATGTCCTCGCCTCCCTTATTGACGAGAGTGTCCGGTGAAATATTGTACTTGACCATCAAGCTAGGATACATTGCTGAAAAGTCGAGCACCGCGACACTGTCGTGCAATCCTACACTGGGTTCAAGAACAATTGCGCCTTTGTAAGGAATGATGTTGAGCTCTTCTCTGGCGGGTATCAGTTCGCCGAGTTTATGCGCCTCCATCATCAAGTAGTTGTCAACTCTGAAACCAACCGCTGCGGCGAGGACCTGATCCGGTGGGAGCGCTGAGAGATTCGAGAGTTGTAGTGTGTAATCGAGCGCGTCTTCCCCAACGTTGAAGACTGAGGTCGCTTGCGCTTCGATCTGTCCCACTAAGGCTGAACGATCCTTACCGGTCCACCGATCGTAGTATTCTGTCTCGTCAATTGTTGGACTGGAGGCTTCGACTCCGAGAAACCTTGCCACATTCTCAACAGTCTTGATCTTTACATCGTAGAGGTCTTCTGAGAAATCCAGCAAGTCCACGTTTGCTCGCCCGGTCAGTGAGAAGTGGCCGTAGAGGCTCTGGCGAGCTGGACCTTCATCTCTCCCAACGGAAAGTTTCGCCTTGGCCTTGTCTGCTCGCTTGATCAGGTAGGGCCAGTCGAATGTGTTGCCATCAAACGAGAAGACAACATCCGGGTCAAACTTTCGGAAAACTTCCGATAATCCTTCGATTATTTCATTGTCTGAATTCTTTTCTGACTGGATGGTACCAGCTTGGCCTTCATTGTTTTTCCATGCGACGAGTCTTACAGAATCTCGGAGTGGGCTCGGAGAGCCTGTCGGACTAACGGCAAGAATGGAGAAGGAGAGGAGTCGCAGCTTGGGAGCATTTTCCCTCGGGATAGGAACTGGGTGTCCACTTGTCTCAAAGACTCTGTCGACATGATAGTTTCCAGGGTCGACCTTGGATTCTGTTCCTTCAACACTGTACCATTGGCAGGGTCTGATCTCAAACTCGTTCTGGTACTTTATTGAATAGCGAAGTTTGTCCTCAAAGCTCGTCTCGACACCGAGCTTCCTTACGCACTCTTTGGCACACTTCTCCAATGTATCAGGGTCTTTGCAGAATACTTTTAGAACCTGCCTCTCCTCAGCGAGGCGTTTTCTCTTTTCAATCACAACTCTCTCTACGGACGGATGAGGCTTCTCAGTTTCAACTCTTTCTTTGAGTTGATCGATGTCCTGACCCTTCTTGGGAAGGAGATAGAAGTAGGATTGGAAGTTAGGGTCTATGACTAGGACCCGTTTGTTGTCATGTGTTACTCCCCATAGCCAGATCGCGGACTTGCCCTCGTGAGCCTCGTGGTTGAGGTCTAAGAGCCAGAAGTCAAGTCTCAACTTGGGATGATCTCTGCTGGGATTTTGTAAAGTGTCTTGCGCAATTTTGCATCGTGCCCTCAAATGGCGCTTGGAATCGACGAATAGTTTGTGGCTTTCGCCTCTCTCAGACCCTTATCTCTTCCTTGCCTATTCCTACCCTTGATGACTTTGGCTAAGCTCGTGGAGTTTAACTGCCCAAGATGCGATACTCAGTCGATGGTTCCTACAGGAATGATGGACGTTGAAACGCGTGAACTTTTGCCCTTGATCTGTCCCCGGTGTGGTCTAAGACTTGAATTCGAATAGTTGTGCTACTGCCCTACTGCCCTATTGTCCTGAACGTTGGCCGGGGAGAGTTTAAATTCGCGTAAGGCTCAAGCCCCAACCATCAGGTAATCCTGCATGGCGGAGAAGCCTAAGGCACCGGCGGACAGATGGGGAATCGCCCACATCTACTCATCCTTCAACAACACCATGGTCCACATAACAGACCTCACTGGCGCCGAGACAATATCCCGAAGCGCAGGAGGACAACACGTGAAAGCCGACAGGCTCCAAGGAACACCATACGCTGCGATGCAGGCCGCAGCCGCCGCTGCCAAGACAGCAAAAGACAAGGGAATCACCTCTCTTCACATCCGAGTAAGAGCGCCCGGAGGCCATGGAGCTAGAACCCCTGGTCCTGGGGCGCAAGCCGCCATCAGAATGCTCGCCCGCCACGGTTTCAGAATCGGCCGAATAGAAGACGTGACACCTGTCCCGCACGATGGGACCCGAAGGCCCGGTGGTCGACGCGGTCGCAGAGTCTAACCAACTAGGGTAGACTTTCAACGTCTTACGCGTCCCAGATCAGAAAAATCGTTGACAAGCATCAACGCTGGCGTGCGGAAGAATGCCTCAATCTCATTCCTTCTGAGAACGTAACCAGTCACGCTGTTCGCCAACTTCTCACCGGCGATATGGGCCATCGCTATACTGCCTGGGACGGATTCTACAAGGGCACACGCTTCATCGACGAGCTAGAGGACCTAGGAGAGAAGTTGGCGTCCGAGGTCTTCGGATCTGACTGGGCAAGCCTCCGACCACTTTCCGGGCATATTGCCGACATGATAATGGTGTCAACCCTTACGAAACCTGGAGGCTCGATCCTCACCGTCAATCCTTCGAACGGCGGTTATGATGGACTTGGGAACCGGGGCTATCCCCCGTTCGTCAATGTGAAGAATCTCTTTTTCCCATATGATTCCGAACGGATGAATATTGACGTGGAAAAGGCTGAGACGCTCATCGAGGACGAGAAGCCCTCTCTCGTAGTATTTGGCCAGTCCTATTTCCTCTTCCCTCACCCGGTCAAGGAATTGTCCAAGGCTTGCCGAGCAGCCGAGTCTCAAGTCGCCTTCGACGCTTCCCATGTCTTGGGCCTGATAGGCGGCGGAGAGTTCCAGCGTCCGCTAAAGGAGGGCGCGGATCTGATGCTTGGCTCCACTCACAAGAGTTTCTTCGGGCCTCAAGGAGGAATAATCCTCGGAACCGCTTCACTGAAGACGCGGGTCAAGGACCAACAGTTCCCGGGCTTAGTCGATAACGCCCACTGGAACAGGATCGCAGCTCTAACATGGGCGTTGGACGAGGTTCGCAGGCGAGGAACGAAATATGCGCCTCAAGTAATTGCTAACGCGAAAGCCTTGGCCAAGGCGCTTCACGAAGGAGGTCTACCTGTCAAATGCGCAGACTATGGATTCACTGAGTCGCACCAGGTCTTCCTCGACATAAATGGAGAAGAGAACGTGAACCGTTTCTCGGAGAGGTTAGAGGAAGCAAACGTGATAGTAGATCATGGCATCCGGCTCGGAACCAACGAATCCACTCGACGCGGAATGAAAGCACGGGATATGGAAAGGGTTGCAGAACTGATCATAAGAGTCTACAAGGGTGAAGAACCGGGCAGCGTACGCAGAGCCGCGACTAGGCTGCGGAAAGAGTTCAAGACCCTCGAATACACCTGACCTCGAAGGGTTCAAACGCTCCAGCAAGATTAGTCAACGAAGAGTGAAGGTCCTGCCCCTGTCATCTTTCTCAATGGTATCGTTCGATGTCGATGGAACTATCTTCCGTAAAGCAGCTCTGACCCAAGCGGCTCGGTCTCTAGGAATCGGAGAGAAATGGGACTCTCTCGACGAAATGTATCACCATCGAAGAATCACTCTGAGAGAATGTCTAGTGTCGGAGTACAAGCTTCTCCAAGGAATGAAGCTGGCAGATATTCTTCAAGAGGTCTCGAAGGTCGAGGCCATCAAGAACGTCAGGGAAACAGTAGAGAAACTTCAAGGTCATAGAATTCGAGTTGTTCTATTAACGGATAACCCAGATTTCCTATGCGCGTACCTGATTGAAAGGTTCGGGTTCGAAGGCTACGTCGGATCCAAGGTTGGCATCAAGGATGGAATCGTCACCGACGAAATAGAACCGTTACCCGACAAGAGACTAGGGTTGCGAAAATATTGCGCATGGACAGGAATCCCTCCATCCAGATGTGCCCATGTAGGCGATTGGATCAACGATGTTCCCGTCTTTCGAATTGTACGCTATTCTATTGCCCTGAACGCGAAGACTGAGAAGGTTAAGGCCTCGGCGTCATACAACATAGAGACAGACGATCTTCTCGACGTGTACCACCATCTTCAATTGACAAAGTGAATCAGGACAACAGCTCAACCATGAGCGAGACCTACAAGTTCACGGGCAAACCTGTAGGCGAAACGACAGGTTTGTGCATTACCAGTTTCAGGTGAGCTCGCGGTCCCTAGGACGAGTCGTCGTTGGAAACTGTCTTTCTGAAAGTTTGCTGGTCTAGTGACGGTTGACTAGGCAGTTTGGGGAGCCGCTGGTGCTCTTCGCCGCATCTCGTCCGCTTCCCTCTCTTTGCAGCTGACAGGGAGTCGAATGGCTTTTATGGCCGTGTATATACATGTAAAGACGACGACTCATGGCTATCGTCAACGTCAGAATACCAGACGATCTGAAGACTCGAATGAGCAATCTTCCCGAGTTGAACTGGTCGGAGATAGTGCGAGAAGCGATAGAGAACAAGATCTTGTCTGAGCGACGGAGGGCGAAGGATCGGGAGAAGATTCGTGGGGCTCTGAAGGCTCAGGACAGAATCGCGGAGACCTTGGCGCGGCGATACGCGGGAAGCTGGAAAGGAACGGAGGTCATTAGATACTGGAGAGAACACCGCTATTCATCCTCGACGCGTCGGTAGCGGTAAAGTGGTTTGTTGTAGAGCCCCTCAGAAAGAAGGCTCTCAACGTCAGAGAAGACTACTTCGAGGATAGAATAGACCTCCTAGCCCCCGGTCTAATCAGGTATGAGATAGGAAACGCGCTCCGCTTCCATCCTGGGTCCAGTTCCAAGGAACTCGCTGACGCGGTCAAGACAATTGGAGACATGCAGATCGACACGGCCGAGCTAGCTTCCGAGACAGTTTCGGCAGCGTCGGAAATAGCCTTCCAGGAAAGAATTACGTTCTACGATGCGGTGTATATTGCCCTCGCCGAGAGAAACACGGCGAAGCTACTAACAGACGATCTGCTTCTCTACAAAAAGGCTTCAAGAAAAAGGAATCTGCTGCATCTCCTCAAGGACTACAAGAGTCCAAGTCACCATTCATAATGCTGGTTCTTGGCATCGGACTCGAAAATGTAAGCAGACCAAGAGCACCAAAGTTTCTCGGCAAGGATTTCGCATTAACTTGCAGGGATTTGAAGCGACGTTTCAGAACATAGGTCAAGCAGGGACGACGAAACTCGCGGGTTAGCGGGCAAACATGTTAGCCAGACAACATGTTGCACCAATGATTATCAGAACTCGTATGACCAATCGATGTTACTCGAACGCATCTTTTAGCGACGTTACTGGTCAAGATCTAGTAGATCAGTTTGCTGCTAAGGTCAAGTCGTTTCTTATCTGCTAGAAATGCGCACTCTTTCATTCCTCTTCTCTTTGCGAGAGCGAGCGCGAGTCGCTGCAGGTAAACTGCAATCTTCAAACTCTGGTTGACCACATAGCTTTCTCGAACCGCCAGTATTGAGCTTTGGAAGCCATTCTTACGGAGCAATTCATGCCTCTCTATTGCCTTGTCTCGTCCGGACGAGATGCACACAATGACATCACGTTTCTTGTCTATTGAGAACAACTTCGCATGTCCAAGTTCCTCAGGGTATACTGCCTCTGCTTTGGCACCCAAGACCTCGTTGATTTTTGCTGCTCCGTAGAGGGAGAGTGCATAGTTTACACGCGATCCTGTAAAGACAAACGATCCTTCCGAAGCTTGTTTTAGGTTCGTTGCCCAACGGCCGGCGTCAGTGAGAGCGGTCTTAATCTGGACAGTTCTTGGCAGACTCCCGAGAAGCAAGGCGCATGCCAGCAAGCTCGTCGTAAAACTGACCGTACCAGAGGTCAGAATTCCAGCCGTTCGATACTCTAGCTGAAGAGTCTGGTCACATTCTTTCGCGAGTGGACTTTCAGGATTGGCGGTAACTGCTAATATCTCTCTTGCCATTCGCTTTGCTCTTCTGGCTAGCTCAATGTTGGTTTTCGTTCTGCCACTGACTGAAATAATTGCGAGATTCTTTCCTCTAATTCGACTCATGTTCGTCAGCAACTCGTAAGGGTCCGAAGCAACAGCTTCTCCCAGAGAGAGTTCTTGGGCAAAGAGGGCTGTTGCGTACGAATCGCCTGACCCGACAAATACGAGTGAGGAACGTTTGAGCTTTGGCAGGGGTTTTTGTCGAAGTTGAGAAGCGAATCCGGGGAGGTCCTGTGCCTGGTTCGAGATCTCTTCTTCCATTGCCTCGATGGACATTTCATTCTCAACCTGATGTCGAGTCTGCGTGGTAGGTTCCGCCTGTGTAAGTCCATCGTTTGTGGCATTTCTTGCATTGGAGCTTGAAGCCTGTCCGCCACCCTTCCGCGCTCCGATTCTCGCCCACGATCACTAGCTCTCCTCCGCAGGAGCACCTCGGAACTAGACGGGACAAGATTAGGTCGGAGGTTGGATTGGGTAGCTAAACTTCTTTCGCTGAGTGAGACCCTAGCTGTCTTCTCTGAGTTTCTTGATTCTGCGCCTCATTTCCCAGGTGCGCTCGAAACCATGCTTGAGGTAGACCTTGCGTCCCATCTCACTCGCGTGCAAACGGAGCTGGGAAAACCTGTTCTTCCTGCACCACTCCAACGCTTTCTCGACAACACCTGACGCCACGCCAAGTCCTCGGGAGCGAGGCTCCGTGTACATCGATAGCAAGTATGGCTGGATCATGAGATTGTATCCCGGCCTCGGTTGAACAGGCTGCAGCCACACGCATCCTCCGCCAAGGACCTTACCTCCGTTCTCGGCCACCCAGCCCATCAGAGTCCCACTCTTCATCCTCGATCGTGCCCATCGCGCGTAGACCTTGTCTGCTCTATCCAACTCTCTCTGTTCTCTCGCCCCAAGATCACGCCACATCGCCCTGCGCTGGTGAACCAGAATCGGAAGATCCTTCAAGGTGGCCTTGCGAACAGTGAACGCCGGCCTTCGGGGCTTTTTCGCTTGTTTCTTTTTCTTGGTTGCCAACTCGGACCCCGAGCAAGGACTCTTCGGTTAGATTAGTGCTAGTTGTTTACCAACTTTTTCAAAGGCTGCCAGTGCCACATCTAGATCCTTCCTTGTGTGGGCACTGGTCACAATTGTCCTGACCCGGGCTTTGTCCCGAGCCACCATTGGAAAGACGATTGGTAGGACGAATATTCCAAGTTTGAAGAGATTGTCCGCTAGCTCGCGAGCCTTACTCGCCTCTCCAACTATCACTGGCGTAATCGGGGTCTCGCTATTCCCAGTGTCGAAGCCTATGTCTTCCAGTCCTTTCTTGAAGTAGCGGGTGTTGTCCCAGAGCTTCTTGACCAAGGACGGTTGTTTCTGGACGATTTGAAGCGCTGCGATGCATGCGCCTGCGACGGCGGGCGGGTGGGACCCGGAGAGGAGATAGCTTCGAACCTTGTTTTGGAGGTAAGTGCAGAGGTCTTTCGATCCGACCACGTACCCTCCGACGCATCCGAAGGCTTTCGAGAAAGTTCCCATGTCAACGTCCACTTTTCCTTCCAAGTGGAAATGATTGGTTATTCCTCGGCCGTTCTCGCCTAGCACACCGTCTCCGTGAGCATCGTCAACATAGGTCACAGCGCCATGCTCCCGAGCTAGACGGACAATATCCTTGAGTGGCGCTATGTCCCCGTCCATACTGAAGACACCGTCAGTAATGACTAGGACCCTGCGGAATCGTTCTGTCCCCTGAAGCTGTTTCTCTAGATCACCCATGTCCTTGTGCTTGTAGACCCGTCTTTCCGCTTTCGTCAGACGACAGCCATCGATAATGCTGCCATGGTTCAGTTCATCGCTGATGATCAAATCACGCTCATCCACAAGACACATGATTGTTCCAAGATTCGTCGCATAGCCTGACTGGAACGTGATCGAAGACTCGGTTCCCCGATAAACTGCCAACTCCTTTTCCAGTTTAACATGAAGATCCATGGTTCCCGCGATAACTCGTACTGACCCACTCCCCGCGCCATACTTTCTAGTCGCGGCAATAGCCGCTTGCTTGAGCTTGGGATGGTTCGCCAGTCCAAGATAGTTGTTCGAGCAGAGAACAATAACGCTCTTGCCATCGACCTTGGCGTGCGGCGCAGATGGACTTTGAAGAGTCCTGACGCGCCACAATAAATCCTGCTGATCCAGTCCTCTAAGTTCTTCCCTCAAAGCGTCTAGAAGCGGGGCTCTCTGCAAACCGGACTCTTGGCTCATACTCTCGACATTGGGATTTTCTTGCTAATCTAAAACGTTTTACAGCGGTCCCTGCGCGGCTAACACCCAGTTTCGAGGAAATCTGTTGAAAGAAAAGATGCACGCTGTTGTGAAGACATCGCCTGGTCCCGGCGCAGTCTTCAAACCATGGCCAACACCCAAACCCGGTCTACGAGACATTCTAGTCCGGATCGAAGCCACATCAATCTGTGGAACGGACATGCACATCTACGATTGGCATGAATCGATCAGAGACAAGGTAAAGCCTCCAATGGTCATGGGACACGAGTTCGCCGGAAAAATTATCGAAGTAGGCAAGGAAGTCTCCGATCTGCGCGAAGGTGATATCGTCTCCGGTGAGACCCACATCTTCTGCGGCAAATGCTTCCAGTGTAGGACCGGTAACGCTCACATCTGCGAGAGAATGCTCCTCCGAGGCGTGGACACAGACGGTTGTTTCGCAGAGTACCACGTTCTCAACGAGCAGCATGCATGGTTGAACGATCGCAAGATTCCGATCGAGGTGGCATCCGCTCAAGAGCCGCTCGGGAACGCTGTTCACGCCGCCTCTGCGGCAGAGATCTCGGGGAATACCGTCGCAGTTTTTGGCTGCGGCCCAATCGGCGCTTGCCTGATCGGGCTCTGCAAATCGTTTGGCGCGACAAAGATCTTCGGAGTCGATATTGTCGATTACCGCTTGAAGCTGGCGACGGGTCTCAACAGGATCCTGTGAAGGAGATTATGCGCTTGACAGATGGGCGGGGAGTTGACGCGTTCTTCGAGATGTCAGGCGCCCAACCCTCTTTCGAGGAAGGGTTCAAGGTTCTCCGTCCCGGTGGAACGGCCGTCCTCTTCGGTCTGCCCTCAAAGAAAATCGAACTAGACGTAGCCAACTGGATCGTTTTCAAGGACGCTCATGTCCGGGGTGTCTTTGGCCGTCGGCTTTTCGGAACCTGGTACAAGACAGCTGAGGTATTGAAAGCGGGCCAGGTGGACCTGGCCAGGCTGATAACTCACCGCTTCGATCTTGAAGAGTTCTCGAAAGCCTTTGCCTTGATGAAATCGGGACACTCAGGCAAGATCATCATGTACCCGAACAAGAAACACGGCTAGGTCAGGTCTACCGCCGGTCTTTCTTCGGCTCGACAGCCTGGGACTCTTTCTGTCGAATCTTCACAATCTCCCCCGCGATCGATTTCAGCATCGCAACCTTCGGAGCCGTCTTCTTCACCGTAACATAGCCTGCTTTCTCCCAGGGAAGGCTTGGCATTGCCGATTTTTCTTTCGGTTCTGGAACATAACCTAGCGCGGTGGCTGCCTGTACGATCTCTCTAAGATTCGGTTGCTTGATCGCTCTCGCTATCGGAAGTTTTCTGCCCTGACCTCGAGTCTTGGTGCTGTCGATATGGAATGGCCAGATGATAATGTGACCCGGGTTTTTCACCCTGGCACCACCCTTCTTTCTTAGGACTTGGCTTGGGATACGAGGACGGCGTTGATGACTCCATCTTGTCCGGGACGAGACGTCACACGCGCTTGACCTAGTTCCGTGTCGACGATCGCGCCCTTCGTGATAACTCCTCTCCTCTGATAGTCAACGTTCGCCGGGTTCTTAACAACCCGCAGAAGTTTGGATTTTGACGACTTACCCGTCGACTTGTCCGTGACAACAGCCCAGTCAGCTGACGCTAGTTTTATCTTGGTTGCTCCGCCTCGGATTCCAACTCTTCTCTGCTTGACTTTACCAAGGGTCGTCTCGACCGGTTCTCCCCCGGCCTCGAAAGCGCGCTTTCCACGCCATCTACGCTTGACCCCTCCAGTAGGCTTCTTCTTGTGCTGGTTACCGTGATATCGAGGCAATCGAATCGAGTTCTGACCGATTGGCTTGACATATTAACCGTTCCTCGCAGGACGAAAATTCCATTTCGGAGGATCAAGTTTAGCACGGGAAAAAGGTGGGGGAGAGTGGACTTCAGGGTTCTTTTGAGGAATCGAACGAATGTGGTAGAGTTGCCGGGTCGTCGTCTCGAGGGTCCACTGTTAGGCTACTTTTGCCGTGGCGACTGGGTTTAGTGTCAGTGTGGGATTGTTCAGTATTTCGCTGGTCTTGAAGGAGAGGTCCAGTTCAACGTTCACTGTCAAAGCGCCGTAGGCCTGGGCTCCTGCGCCAGTTATCGGTATTTTTAGAGATCCGCTGGGTATGGTGTACGTAACGTTATCCCCGCTTATGGTCACGATGACCTTGCTGACGTTGAACCTCAGTTCTGTGTACTTTCCGGCTGGTAGGGAGGCCTTGCCGAGGACCTTGGACGCGTTCAGAACCGTAAACAGGTTCACTGTCGCGCCTGTGGTTATTGTATGCCATCCGCTATCGCTGCCTGCGTTGGCAGCGTGTATGTCGATACTGGTGAAGGTCACGAATATCGCCGTAATGCTCGGGTCGTAGGGCTGCTGTGGAGGTCCCTTATGCTTACCTGGACTTTCGATGGCGAGTAGAAGAGGAATCCTACGACTCCTCCAACAACCACCAATACTAGTACAAGGGCTAGCACTATCTTCTTTTTGCCTCTCTTTGGCGTAGGTTGATGTGTTTCCTGTGCCATTTTTTCTCAGCCGCTGGGGCTAGTAAGTCCTGATTTAATCCTAAACAATTGAACAGCACGCGAACGTGATTCCACCAAGTTCTAGGCCCTGTTCGCCTGGAACACGTGACGAGCTTCCCGAAATACCAAGCCTCCCAGGGCGATTGTTCAAATCCCTTGAACTAACTGGCTGAGAGTATGGTCCGATTCGGCTAGCGAGAATACATCGACAGACGACTTTCCAGTGACAAAGACTGATTTTTTCGTGTTTGGCCTGTTCGAGTAACCGAATCTTTATCTGGTTCTGGAGCCGAATTTCTTGTTGAGCGAGGAGATTGCCCAACTATTGCTTGGAGTGTGGTGGAAACCTAAGTTATGACCCTGCAATCAAGTCGTACGCCTGTAAGAGCTGCGGCCTAACCTTCACCCAGCAAAACCTTCTGGAAGGAAGAGAAAAGATGCTTCGCACCGAAGAGTCCGCAGACGAAGAGAAGAAACGCCGCCACAAAGACTACCTGAAATGGTGGCTCAGCGACAAGAAAAAGTAGTCGAACTATAGCTTTCTAAGAAATTCTTGCTGACAGTATCCTGTCTTGTAAGTACGGTCTTATCCTTACAGCCCAAGCTCGAGTTCCAGCTCATCCCTAATCGGAATACCGTTCGCCGCGTTCATAGGAATCTGTGGCTTCAGTTTCCTGGAGGCTTCGACGGCGTTGGGGTAGAGCGCAGTGAGACGGAAACCTCTTCTTTGATAGAAGCCTAAGGCGTTTAGATCATCATTGGTGGTTATGAGCCAGAGTCTTCTGCAGCCGTTCGCTTTGGCTGTTCCCTTGACAGCATTGATGAGCGCGGTTCCGATTCCCTCGCCTTCGGCTGTGCTGTCGACGGACTATCTCGCAGTCAGATCCCTCTACCTTGTAGGTCAGCAAGCCGACGGGATCTTTTCCCCTGAAAGCCGCAAAGCCATCAAGTTCGGCCGGACGAATTACTCGCTCCTTAGCAACGACAATCTCGGAACCCCAGCGTGATTCCACGCGAGAGGCAATCCAAAGGCGGTCCGACGCCTGAATTGACCTGATCAGAAAATCGCTCAACGGCTGGTTCCTCTACCTCCGTCGTCAGAGACTCTTCCAAGCTTCTCCTAGAAATGCTCAGCCTGCGTCATTTTCGGCCTATAACAATCATGTGGAATGAGTCCGTTGTGACTGGCGACAGTTTTCCCGGAGTCCCGGATGACGCTGCGTACTTCCATCCAGCATCAGTCAAGAGCCGTTTCAGCTCATGAACCGAGTAGACCCTATGCGACACGGGAACTCTTAGAATCAGCCCACGAGATCGTCCTTTCCTCCGGTAGAACTTCCAAGTGTTCTCCATGAACGATCTTTCTAGGTTCAATCTTCTGGAATCGCGCCATTCAATACCCTCAAGCGTTGAAACGGATTCTTGTTCGAAATGCTTGACGAGGTAGTCACGGTTAACCGTCTCAATTGTGAGAAGGGCATGCGCAGAAGCGACACTGTGCAGGTTCATGAGCATCTCGGCGTCCTCGTCTTGTCCGTGGTAACCGATTGCAGTCCCATAGTTTAGAATCACGTCGAACTTTTTCTCGCTCTTTCTCCTCAGCTGTCGAGAAGCGCTTCGCATATCCATCTTGTAGAATCGTGTTCGATTTGTGACCCGGTCTTGCTCTGACCATTTCTTCGCAAAGTCCAGGTACAGCGGGGAGATGTCTACCCCGACGACTTGGTAGCCAGCCCTGGCCAGGTTTATCGATATCCGGCCAATACCACACGCCAGATCGAGGATTCTGGCTCCGTCGCGCACCCGGAACTTCTCGAAAACGATACGTAAGCCGAAAACATCTGCTTTCGCCTGCTCTCTCTGGGCTTTCATCCATGGAAGAAACACTTGCGGATGATCCACGAAGAGGGCCCTTGTCCAATCCGATTTCATCATGGGCTCAAAGATCATGTCCCTCTGAAGAGTGTTTGCTAGTTTGTTGGGAAGAGTTAACTTTCGATTGGCCTGATCGCTCTGGTTGTCGGATTCCATGCTGGAGGAGATGCTTGACAAGTGGCGTCGTGGAGCGAGAGGTCCGCTTCCCCAGCTTACTCATGTCCAGCTTCTAAACGCTCTAGTTCTCATCGACCAAGAGGGTCCTGTCGGACGCCGCGCTCTTGCCCAGGCTCTTCAGATCAATGACGGTGTCACCCGTGGTTTGTTGGAGAGGCTCGCAGAGCAGGGCTTGGTTGAAGTTAGTGAGGGAACGGGAGTCAAGCTTTCCAGGCAAGGAAAAGAGACGCTGCAGAAGTATCTCAAACAGATAGCCGTCCGCAAGATCATGACGCTAGATGAGATAGAACTTGTTCCCGGCAAAGTCTCGGTAGGAGTCCACTTGGCGAAGAGGTACAGGCCGGGAATTACAGGGCTCTCGCAGAGGGACGAGGCCATCAAGGTAGGCGCAGAAGGAACCCTGACAATAGCAGTTGTCAATGGGAAGCTCTCGATTCCACCTGACAACAAGAAGGTTGCCGAATTCTCACCCCGCGATGACGCTCGAATTCGAGAACTGTTTCGTCTTTCCGAAAACGACCTCGTGATCATCGGGCTTGGGAAGGACGCGAACCGCGCTCTCTCCGGAGCCCTAGCCGCTGTTCTCTCTTTGGAGAAACGCTAGTCCTGGGTCTCAGGGGCCTAGCTGAGTGAAGAAATCGCCGAAGGCAGAGATAATCTCTGTTGGCAACGAGCTTTTGATCGGACACACGCTGGATACTAATTCTCACTGGATCGCGAAACGTTTCACGAAGTTCGGTTGGACCCTTCAGAGGATCACAGTCCTTCGAGACTCACCACCGGCCATAAACGATGGGGTTACAGGTGCTCTTCGAAGAAAGCCGGACCTTTTGATCACCCTCGGGGGTCTGGGGCCGACCCATGATGACATGACTCTCAAAGGGGTCGCTCTTGCCCTACACAAACGGCTCGTGCTCAACTCGGAGGCGTTCGCCATGGTCAAGGCCCGTTATAATGCGCTAGAAAGCTCCACAGGTCTGACCCGGTTTCGGAGGAAGATGGCTACCTTGCCGGATGGTGCCAAGGCCCTGCCTAATCCTATCGGAACCGCACCAGGGGTCATGATCAGGGTTGGAGCTACAAGGCTAGTCTCGCTTCCAGGGGTTCCGTCTGAGATGAAAGCGATCTTCACCGGGTCCGTCATTCCGATGCTTCGAGCTTCAAAGGGCCAGGCTCCGGACGAGGTGTCCATTGGGCTGGTCGGAATAATCGAGTCAGCGCTCGCGCCTGCTCTAGATCGTACTCGCAAGGCGTTTCCGGGGCTCTATTTCAAATCCCATCCGCGCGGACGCGAGGGCGGAATCCGGAGCCTCATCCAACTCCACGTCTACAGCGTGGACCCTGATTCTCATGCCAACCTTGACAACGCGATCACATTTCTCCTACGTGAGCTTTCGAAATCACCAATTCGGGCGCGAAAGTTGCCGAAAAAAGCCCGAAAAACAATAGCAAAAACACGCCGAAATTGCTGAAACCCCCGGCTTCCTTCGTGAAAATAGTTCGGAAAATGCGAGAGGGTGTTAGATCCAGAAGAGGCTTTCAGACGTGGGTCGTTGAATGGACGGGGCGAATTCCTAACTAAGCATTCCCTGCAAACCCTTCTTTCCGTAACTCTTCTTTTTTCTGTAACTTTTCTTTTTCTGTAACTATTTTTTTTCGTTAACTTTTTCTCGACCCCCCGGGGTGGTCTTTTTTTCCCGCGCCCCGCCCTTCGTGAAACGCCGAGTCTCTCACGTTCAGCCGTTACTACCCGGCCGTCCTTCCTTCGCGCCCTGGTACGTCTCCGACTTCAGCTTCCGGTTGACACTTGCCAGGAAAAGCCTGTTGCGAACCCCGGTCCCTCCATGTACCCTGCCAGCGCCCGCGCCAGCGAAGCCCGGTGTCCGAACCCTACGACCGCCAATACCTGCCCGGTCGTTGAGTCCATGACCCTTTTCAAGCGGTTGATCATGTACTCCTCCCGCGTATCGATCAGTATCCTGCTCAAAACCGGGTATCTCCTCCGGAAAGCCCCGATCTGCGAGTCCATATCCTCCGTCACCTTCGACCAGTTTATCCTGCTGAACGGTAAAACCACAAGGCTGGCCAGCCCGTCCACCACCAGCCTTGCCTTCTCCTTCCTAGGCAGCTTCCTCAACGCCGCCCCCGTACTCGTAATCGGTAGATCAATGAACTCCACCCTCGACCCCACAAGCCTCGCCGCCTTCGCAGCCTCCAACATCTCCATCCCTGGCGCAGACCCAGTCAACTGGCCGGCAAACTTCTCCAACAACGCCATGGTAAGAAATGACACGCCGGCGCCCCGCCCGCTCTGAGCCTTCGGATTCTCAAGAGCCATCAACCGTCCCTCGTCCAGCTCCAACGCAACAACCTCAGGCTTCAACGCGACAATAGTATCCCTAACAGCAGCGGCACTCGCAGGATCCACGTGCACCGTCCCGATCACGGACAAGCGATTCCCAACACGTTCCAGCCGCCAGCTAACCTCCTCGTGGATATTGGCAAGTTGAACGTCTATAAGGCGGCTTCCCCAATCCCAGATCAGAACCCATCAAATAATCAAACGGGCATCCAGCTATGACCAATCTCGACACGCTCGCAGACGAGCGCCAGCGGATCAAAACCGACGAAAAGAAACTCCTAGGAGCACTCGCTGAGGCAAGAAGCAAGCTCGACAAGACCCGTACAGAACTACAAGAGAGCCGGAAGACCCGCGACGAGCTCAACGAGACAGTCAGAGCCCTCAAGAAAACCCGCGACAATCTCCGAGATAAGGCCAGACAGAACATCACAAAGTTCAAGACTCTCCAAAAAACCGCCCCCAAACTGCTCCAATCCGTAACCGCAGAACATGAACTGCAACAGCTCGAGTGGCAGGTACAGTCCGCCCCATTAGGCAAAGAGGAAGAGAAGCGTTTGATGATAAAGATCCGAGCCCTTGAGATCCAAGTGACAGCGTCCAAGAAGATCCTACGACTGCGAGACGAGGTCGCCAAAGACAACGAGGAAGCAGACGCGCTCCACGCCAAGGTCCAGGAGCTAGCAGAGGAAAGCCAGAAACATCACGAAGAGATCGTAATACTCTCAGAACGGTTCGAAGCACTCAAGATAAAACAGGAAGATGTCAGAAAATCCCTAAACCAGCTCCGCGGAGAATACAAAGACACCGACGAAAAATACCAGGTAGTCAGAAAATCGATCGATCTAGCTGATAAGATCAACCAACGGCAAAAAGAAGAAACCCACAAACAGAACCTGAAGGAGGCTGCGAAGAAGAAGCTCAGCCAAGGCGAGAAACTCTCGCTCCACGAGCTAGGCGCGCTCTACGAGGACGAAGAATGAAACTGCCCATCGCCATAATCGGCGGCTCAGGAGTCAAATCCATCATCAAAGGCGAAGAAAAGATCATAGGAACCCCCCACGGTCCAACCCCAACCCTGACTATTGGACAAGTCAAGGGACGAGAAGCAATCTATCTACCACGACACGGCGAGGGACACACCGCTCCTCCCCACAAGGTAAACTATCGAGCCAACATCTGGGGACTGAAAAGTCTCGGCGTCGAACGAATAATCGCAACCAATGCCGTCGGTGCCATAGACACCACCCTATCACCGGGCGAGATCGTCATACCCTCAGATCTTATCGATTTCACAAAATCGCGGCGAGGAACTTTCTACGACGACTCGCCAGTAACCCACGTTGACGTATCCGAGCCATACTGCCCAACACTGAGAAACGCGATAGCCAGCGCCGGCTCGGACAACAAGAAAAACCTCCGAAACGATATTGTGATGGCCTGCACAGAAGGCCCAAGATACGAGACACCGGCAGAGATCCGGATGCTCAAGACCGTCGGCGGCGGAATCGTAGGAATGACAGGCGCCCCTGAAGCCTTCCTAGCAAGGGAACTCGAAATCTGCTACGCATCCATCAGCTTCATCTCAAACATGGCCGCAGGCCTCCAAAGAACGCTCTCCGCCAAGGAGGTGGAAGAGAAAGGAAGAGAAACTGGTCAGATTCTGAACAAGATTCTCATAGAAGCTATAGGCAAGATACCTGACGGCAGAGAGGGCTGCTCCTGCGGAAGAGCGCTCGCCCAAGCCCAGCTAAACAAACCGGAGGTCAAAGAACAAACCTGTTAGACAACCTACTCAGAATCGCAGGAGTATACACCGCCTATGAAAAATGGCTAACTCAACAGGTCAAAGGACGGCCACTACCGGAACATATCGGAATCATTCTAGACGGGAACAGGAGATGGGCGGAGGAAAACGCTCTCCGACCCAACGACGGGCATATCATCGGCGCCAAAGTAGGAGAAGAAGTACTGGACTGGTGCCTTGAATACGGAATCAAGACTCTCACCCTCTACACGTTCTCGACCGAGAACTTCGACCGGCCAGCCGAAGAGGTTAACGCCGTCCTCAAACTCGTTGAGGAAGAAGCACGAAAACTCGGCAGAGACAAGCGCCTCCACACCCAGAAAGTCAGAGTAAAAGCCCTAGGCAGAACAGACCTACTCCCCGAGAGCCTCCAAGATGCGCTGAAGAAGCTGGAGGACGAGACAGACCAGTACTCGGGACACTTCCTAAACATCGCAATCGCATACACCGGACGAGCAGAGATCGTCGACGCGACAAAGAAGATCGTCGACGACGTCTACCAAGGACACCTGAGACCTCAAGATATCGACGAGGGAATATTCCACAAATACCTGTACACAGCACACCTTCCCAACCCGAACCCGGACCTAGTCATACGGACATCGGGCGAGGAGCGGCTGAGCGGCTTCCTCCTATGGCAGTCCGCGTATAGCGAGCTCGTCTTCGTGGACGTCTACTGGCCAGAGTTTCGAAGAATCGATTTCTTAAGGGCCATCAGACTCTACCAGAGGCGCTACAGAAGATTCGGCCGATGAGAACACGCCACAGTTCCGAGTGAGAGTCCAGGGCCCTAGCCTTGGTGTTCATCAAGAGAATCGACATTCGAGGATTCAAGACCTTCAACAAGAAGGTCTCCATCAACTTCGGCACAGGATTCACCGTTATAACCGGACCCAACGGATCCGGCAAATCCAACATACTAGACAGCCTCAAGTTCGCGCTCGGCGAACTAAGCCCTAGAGAACTCCGAGGCAGAAGCCTATCCGACCTGGTCCACAAGTCCCCTGGTGAAGGAGCAAGATCCGCCTATGTGGCCGTGCAGTTCGACAACAGTGACCGAAAACTACCAGTAGACTCTGGCCTCGTAACGATATCCAGAGAGTTCTCGAAGGGCGGAGAGGGAATCTACCGGCTCAACGGACGACGACTTTCCAGAAAACAAGTCCAGGACATTATGAGCTCAGCAGACATCCAAGTCACAGGGTTCAACCTAATCTCACAACACGCCGTCACTCGGCTCGCAGAGATTAGCACCGAAGAACGAAGAAAGATTCTGGAAAGCCTAATCGGAATCGGAACATTCGAGACCAAGAAAGCCGAAGCAAGAGTACAGTTGCAAGAGGCAGATCTGAACCTCAAGGTCGCGTCCGCAAGGGTTGATGAGGTTAGACAGAGGATAGAACAGCTGGAAAGAGAGAGAAACGACCTCCTCCGATCCAACCTTCTCAAGACCGAGATAAACAGCCAACAAGCCCGTATCCTCTCCGCCCAGATTCTATCACTCGAAAACCGGCATCAGGAAATGTCGCAGACCCTGGAGCAGGAACAGCTCAAGCTCGATCAAGTGAGACGTGAAAGAGAAGACCTGACACAGCAGAGAGCGAAGATCGAGGAGGAAAGACGCAGGTTTGAGGAGAAGACAGTCACCCAAGGAAACCAGGAGCTCTTCGACCTTGAAAGACGCATCGCAGAAGCCAGCAAAGGTGTTGTGGAAGCAAAGTCTACCGCAGAAACAGCGAAGAATCTAGTTACAACCCGCACCAGACAACGCGAAGCCATCACAAAACAAGCGGAAGAGATGGAAACATCCATCAAACCACTATCCAGCTCGATCAGAAGCCTCCAGTCACACAAGAAAATCCTTGAAGACAAGCTAGAAGATTCCACTTCCAAAGTTGAAAAAATAAGCCAAAAGCTCACAGTCGCCAGAGCGTCCCTCGACCACGACACCAAGAAACTGCGCGGGGTTCAGGATGAGATCGACGGTCTGGGAAAAGAACTCGCAAACCTCACCGCCCAGAGCAAGGGCAGCTCAACAAAACTCGACCTAACCGCCAGCCACCTCCAAACCCTCGAAGCCCGCCAGAAAGAGTTCGCCCAGCTCTCAGAAGAACTCAAGGGCAGAATCCGCGAAATGGAGAAACTTCAGAAGGAAGAAGAAAAACGGCTCGAATCAATCGAGCAGAAAACAAAGGAGTACGGCGAACTCAAGGATCAACGCAGAAAAGAGATCGACGAAGCCCTTGACGTTGCAAAAAAGGCACGAGTCACAGTGGTCGAATTCAACACCCAAAAGACCCTGGCAGACAACATGGGGGCCGAAGACAAAGCCATCGAGAAGCTCGAAGAGATGGCTGATGAAGGCGCTCTGAAAGGCGTCTACGGACGACTAGAAGACCTCGTCAAGTTTCCCGAAGAATACCGCAAAGCAATCCAGGCGGCCAGCGCCGGCTGGATGAAAGCGCTAGTTGTGAAGAACCTAGAAGTAGCAATACGCTGCGTCGAAAGCTTGAAACGAACAAAGCTCGGACGCGTCAAGATAGTTCCCTTAGAAGATCTCGAACTTTCAGATCAAGAGCTCGATGTTGACAACGCATCCGGAGTAATTGGTCCACTATCGAAAGTGATACGGTCCGACAAGTCCATTACTCCAGCTGTCCAATTCGTCTTCGGTGACACCATACTCGCAACAACACAGAGAGCAGCTTTCCTGACAGCGTCCAAGGGACAAAGATGCGTCGTGACCAGCGGGGACCTCTACGAGCCGGGAGGAGGCCTCGAGAGCGGTTACTACAGAGCCCCGCTCGAGATCTCAACCCTGATTCCTCGATCCACCGCGCTTGAAAGCCTTGAGAAAACAGTAAGGTCGCTGGAGACCGTCGTGCAGCGTTCACGGTCCGATGTTGACCGGATCGAGACAGAATTGGACGAGCTCTTGGAGGATAGAGTATCTGCGAGCAAGACTCGAGAGGCCTTGGCAAGAGACGTAGAACAAGCCAAGAAAAGCTTCGAGAGAACAAGAGTCTTCCTGCAGCAGACGACCCGACGAATTGACAGTCTCCAGAATTCCATGGCGAAGGAGCGAGTCCTGTTGGAGGAGACTGCGGAGAAACAGGCAGAGATGAAGAGGCGCCTCGCAGTCATAGAAGAGGAAAGGACGAGACTCAGGATTGATTCCAGAAGGTCAGCACTCTCTCAACTCGAAACGGAGCGAGACCAAGCCACCACTGAGAACCAACTCATTCTTCGAGAGAAGCTTGAACTAGAAACACGTCTCTCCTCCCAGCACTCTACTCTTGAAACCCTGAGGCCGGGAATCGACCAGATGCGCATACAATTGCGCTCGCTTGACGCTGAGATTCATCGCGAAGGAGTCCGAGCCAACGAAGCGCATGATCGACTCGATACATTGGAGAAAGAGATGAAACAGTTCGACGACGAGAAGAAACGGCTAGTTGGAAACCTAGACAGTGTCGGAGATGAGAGAAAGAAGTACGAAGAACAGTTTGTGGAGGTCGAAAAGGCAACTCGGAAACTTCTGCAAATGATGGACCCACTCAACGCAACCGTCACCGATCTAAAAGCGGGCCTCAGAGAAGTCGATGCTCAACTAACAATCTTCAATGGCCAACTACGAAGCCTCGGGTTCGAAAAACCACTCGAGACTCACCCAGACCTCATCAAGGAAGCCGAGGATATGAAACGCGCCCTCGAACATGAACGGGACGAGATAGGCGCAATCAACCAGCTAGCTGCACAACAATACGAATCACAGAAAGAAGGATACAAACACCTCTCGGTCAGGATCAGTGAACTCGAACGGGAGAAACTAGCTATCCTCGACTTCATGAACGAACTAGAGCGGAAGAAACTTGACACCTTCATTAGCGCTTACAACAAGGTCAACGAAACATTCCAGAGCATTTTCCGCGAGATGACAGGCGAGGGAAACGGAAGAATGGTCCTCGACAATCCTGAAAACCCATTCGAAGGCGGACTCGATGTCCTGCTTCAGTTCCCCGGAAAGACCGAGCTCACGATCGGAAGCGCGAGTGGAGGAGAGAAATCTGTCTCGACGGTCTGCTACCTCCTCGCACTCCAACAAATCCATCCAATGCCATTCTACGTCATGGATGAGATCGACGCACACTTGGACGTGCTCAACGCAAAACGCTTGGCCACCCTTCTGAGATCTAGGAGCAGTATGTCCCAGTTCATCGTAATCTCGCTGAAGGACTCAACCATATCGAGAGCGGAGAGAGTGTTCGGGGTCTTTATCGACAAAGGCAGTAGCCAGATCGTGACCCTACCCTCGAGAGATGAGAACAATTGACAGCTCAAGAAGAGGCGTACTGGCTCAAGGCACCTTACGCCGTCCTCTTCGACCTGATTCATCTTCACCGCGTAAAACCATGGGACGTAAACCTCGCAAATCTGCTGGACGAGCTTCTCCATGAGATGAGGGGTCGAGGATTCATCGACTTCTCCGTCTCCGGCACTGCCCTCCTCTCCTCAGCCATTCTACTTCGGATGAAATCAGAACTCATCCTCAAGATGGAAGAACCCCCGAAGCCCCCGCTCGAGAGGCCCACGGATTTCGTCCCGCCACCCCTAGCCTTTCCCCTGCGCTATGAATCGACCACCACATCTGTTGAGGAAGTCATCAAAGGATTACTTGAGGTGTTGACGGCAGAGAGGATGCTACCGGCAAGCGCACAGATGGTCCTCAGAACGCCTGAAGTGTTCGAACAAGTTGACGATTTCCTTGTCAAGATTGAAGAGAACATCAAAGCCTTTCTCCAGAGATTACTCGCAGAAACAGGTCCCACAGTGAAGAAATTGTCCTTCCTAACGCTCCTCGGAAAAGGAGACCCTCTCGAAGCGGTGAGAATGTTCATCATGCTGCTCTTCCTCGCTGTAGAGGGAAGAGTTGGTCTCGCCCAGCCCCTCGAGTTCGGTGATATCGAAATCGAGCTGAAAAACGATGGAAGCCCAAGATTCTACTAACAACGCCCAGCCGAAAACTGCTGACCTGCAACAGCAGCTCTGCGAAGCCGCACTATACGTCTCCGGAAGACCATTAGACCTGAAAATGATCGGGTCTGTTATAGGCGCTAGATCAGAGGACAAAATACGCGGAATCGCAACAGCGGTTTCGGAACGTTACAGATTGGCCGGTAGCCCCATTCAAGTTGTGGAACTCCCAGACGGCCGCTTTGTCATGCAACTAAAGGCAGAATTTGCAAAGCACGTTCGAAAACTGGCGAACAGACCACTTCTCACGCCGGGACCCCTCAGAACCCTGTCTTTCATAGCTCTGAAACAGCCTGTCACACAGTCCTACGTGGTACGCGTACGTGGAAAACTGGCCTACGTTCATGTGAAACAGCTGAAGGATATGGACCTGATCAATGACGAGAGGATCGGCAGAACCAGAATGCTAAGGACCACCACCACATTCGCAGACTACTTCAACCTCAACCACGACCCGTCACTCATGAAAAAGGAACTGAAGAAAGTACTCCAGGTCGGGGAAGATGCCCCATCATCCATCGAAACAGCGAAGCCAGTCGGCTAACTATCCGAGTCGAGCGCTGATCGTTGGAAGGCTACGCAACAGGATATGTTTTCACTGCAGAAGCAGCAAGTGGAGCCAATGTCGGGCCCGCTATCCCAATCGTCTCCAATAAATGGCGATAAGTGGGGATCGGATTTCGTTGTCTGAACAGATACGAGAAGTGAATGCCATTCGCCTCTCCCCGCAGAGCTTCGTAGGCATCTGCCGCGACAGCGAGACTTCCTCCAGCTGGATCGTCCAAAAGTCTCTTCCTGACGTGGGCTGGGACAGGAATGTCGAACTTCTGGCTCACAAATAACACATTGTCCAGGCTGAGCGGGATAGACACTTGAATGAAGAGTGGTACGTTTAACCCCGCTTCAAGCAGGGAATCTCTATGCGCAAGTACACTCTCCGAGTCGAAGGCAACGTTCGTCACGATGAAATCAGCGCCAGCATCGACCCTTGATATCGTCCGGGAGATTTCGCTTTCCTTGTCGTTTACGTGCTGGTTGGTCACTGCCCCAATGCATGGATCGTTTCCACCGTTCAGCGAAGAAACCTCTCGAATTAGCTCGTTGGTCCTGGCAAACTCGTAAGTTCCTGGACGAGGCTCTGGATAGGGGTCTCCATAGACGATTAGTACGTTTCCAAGTCCTTCTTCTACTTGGTTCGAGATTGTTGACAAGTCGGACCTGTGGCAGTCGCGACATGTGAGCGAGGGAACTGCGGTTATCCCAGCCCTGTTGATGATGGAGGCCGAGGCGAGGCTTCTGCGTTGGGGAGTTACTTGGAAAGATTTTGGATAGCTCGGGTCGTTGTGCCCATTCCGCAGGGCAGGGACCGTGATGGCGTCTACTCTCCCCTTTAGGAGGGCCAAATCGCTCGGAACAACTCTGTCTGGAATAAGCTCAACAGTTACGAGGTTATGGTGCCTTGCCCGATCACTCAATCTCATTGGTATTCCTCTCTTGCCAGTTCTGCTCCCTTCGCGATGCTTGCGAGTTTCGCAAAGGCTACCTCCCACGTCCTGGTCCGGAGCCCGCA
>WNGG01002556.1_pt1 | contig 32191 bp, 32 predicted proteins | sample 5400661 | NCBI WGS metagenome assembly WNGG01 (sample SAMN13153372, study PRJNA577476) | soil metagenome | isolation source: 100 cm soil or saprolite under Garry oak tree replicate 1 | place: USA:California | collected 2016-06-15
ACCCCGACGCCCTGCCCGACGCGCTCGGCAAGCTGGCGGTCGACAACCTGCTGCTCACGCTGGGCGGCGAGGGGATGATGCTCGTGACGAAGGATCAGGAGATCACGCGCATCCCGACGATGGCGCGCGAAGTGTTCGATGTCTCAGGCGCCGGCGACACCGTCACGGCGTGGGTTGGGACGGCGCTGGCCGCGGGGGCGAGCGTGCGCGAGGCCGCGCACATCGCGAACTTCGCGGCGGGGATCGAGGTCGGGAAAGCGGGCGTTGCGACGGTGTCGGGCCCCGAGGTGCTCGCGGTGCATGAGGCGTACTACGATCAGCTGGGAAAGTTGCGACGCGAGGGTCTCCTCTAAAACAACAGGCCGCCAGAGACTCTGGCGGCCTTTAAGCAGTCGACGGTGACGATTACTTCGTCGGCTTCTGCATCTCGGCGCGCTGCGCCTCGGCGGCATCGCGCCGCGCCTGCCGCTCCGCGTCCTCCGCCTCCTTCGCCGAGAGACCGAGGCCCTGCAGCGTCTGCCCAATGCTCTTGCCGCTCTGCAGGCCGCTCAAGATCGCCCCCGTCGTGATCGCGGGATTCTTCGAGCTCAGGTTGTGCGCCACCATGTTCGCGGCGACGAATTGGCCGCGCGACAGCTTTGGATTCTGCTGTTTCGCGGCTTCATACGCGCTCTGGAGCGCGTCCGGCATCATGCCGAGCTTCGCGGCTATCCCCTTGAACGAATCGCTGCTGTTCCCCTTCGGTGCGGCATTCGCCGGCGTGGACGGCTTCGCGTTGGGCGGATGCGACATCGGCCGTACGTGGGTCGTCGGTTTCCCCTGCGCCCGCACAGCACTCGCGGCGCCGAGGGTGAGGCTCGCAGCGACCGCGATTCCGATGAGGACATTGGTGATTGGCTTCATGCACTCCTCCAGTTGGGCCGGCATTCCTGCCGCCGGCGTTGATCTCCCCTGGCATGAGGGACTCCCGCAGGCCAGAAAACGTCACGTTGCGAGACGGAGGAGGTGTGACCTCAGGCCACAAAGCGGGTCTGGCAGACGTGCGCAGTCTTTTCTGCTGCCTCATCCTGGCTGCTCCGCTCGGTGCGCAAACGCCCCTCACCGCCGGTGTCTCGGTGGGCTCGGCGAAGCTCACCAATCAGCGGTCGGAGGGGGCGCTGGCGGGCGTGCTGCAATGGCAGACGACCCCCTGGCTCAGCCTGTCGGTGCTGCCGTCGTTCGTGCACGTGAGCGACAGCGCCAAGGCAGGGTCGGTGTCGAGCAACGGCATCGGCGATCTTCCCGTCTCCGCGGCCGCCGTGCACGCATTCCCCACGGTCGGCGCCCCCACGATTGCGGCGGCGCTGACGATCGTACTCCCTACCGGGAACGCGGCCTGCGGGCTCGGCAACGGCGTGACGTCCGAAGGCCTCGATATCGGGTTGGGCGCGTCGCCCAACGCGAAGCTGCACGTGTCCGCCGATGCCAGCCGCAGCCTCAGTCACGCGTCCAGCCAGTCCACCTTGAGCGCGCCGCGCGCGACCTCGCTGCTCCTGGGCGGCGGCTATGACGTCTCGGCGAGCTGGCGTGCCGACGTGTCGTTGGGCATCGATGTGGGCCAAGCGGATTCGACGCAGGCGCTGAGTCGCGTCGTCGGCGGCGGCGTGAGCCACCGGCTCGGTAACTCGCTCGCGCTGACGGTGGACGGCAGCGTCGGACTCACGGCGGGCTCACCGAAATGGGTGCTGTCGCTCGGCATCGGGAGCATCTTTGCGGGTACGTCGCCGGTCGGGCTGAGCGCGCCGCTCAAGCGGCTGCGATCCGGATTTACGGGCGGCGTGAATCGTGGGAGCGGCAAGATCGGCTGCTGAGACACCCGCCGGCAGTCTTTACATTCAACATCGGATATTGGACATTCGTCAGGCGCGCGCGGCGCGCGCGGCGCGCGCGGCGCGCGGGCCCTTAGCTCAGCGGTTAGAGCAGCGGACTCATAATCCGTAGGTCCCAGGTTCAAATCCTGGAGGGCCCACTGACTACGAGTGTCCAATGATCAATGATCAATGAACGCAGATCCTTCGCCCCTTCTTTTTATTGAGGCGCGCGGCGGCCATGTCATCCTGAGCGGAGCGCGCGGCACGCGCGCGTAGCGAAGGATCTCCTGAGCGTAGCGAAGGATCTCCCCCTTGAAAAGCAGATCCTTCGCGCCTGCGGCGCTCAGGATGACAGCGCGCTCGCTCGCGTGAAAAGGGGGATAGAGGAAAGAAAATGATGACGGTCTCTAGGCCACGATCCACGATCCTAGGAGGTGATCCGCACCTACTGCGTGTACATCCTGGCGAGTCGCTCCCGCGTGTTGTACACCGGCGTGACGAATGACCTGGCGCGGCGCGTTCATGAGCACAAGCAGAGCCTTATCCCTAGTTTCACCCAGAGATACCGCGTTACTCGGCTAGTCTACTTTGAACAATTTGGCGACATCCGCGATGCCATCGCCCGCGAGAAACAAATCAAAGGATGGGTGCGAGCACGGAAGCTCGAGTTGATCGAAGCCCGCAATCCTACCTGGGCCGACCTGGCGGAGCATTGGTTCCACCAACCGACCTCACCACCTTGACCTCTCTCCCCTTTTTTGTTTACGACACCACAGGTTGTCATCCTGAGCGAAGCGCGCGACAGCGCGCGTAGCGAAGGACCCGCTTTTCATGGGGGAGCGCGCGACAGCGCGCGTAGCGAAGGAGCCGCTTTTCCAGTACCCGCGCGAACGATGTGCTTCTTCAAAAGCAGATCCTTCGCCCCTTCGGGGCTCAGAGCTTGCCCTGAGCGCAGCGAAGGGATGACATGCCGGCTTGTCTTCGTGAAGCAAGATGGAAGAAAGAAGGAAAAGAAAAGAAGAGCGAAGGATCTGCTTATTCCCACCATCTCAAGCGCTGCGGCTCGATCTTCGAGAGCCGGGAGAGATTGCGCGCCAGACGCCAGGCAAAGAGCGCGACCATCGCAATCAACAGAATCCCCAGCGTCCAGTTTGCCACGAGCCTGAGGGGCCAAGGTCCCTTGACGTGCCCCCCCCAGTGCGCCGCCAGCGCGAGAATCGTGTTGACCAGCACGAGGAGCAGGCGCACCTCCGTTGGTCCGATCCTGCTGTAGGAAAGCTTGACGATGCCAAAGACGCTCGATTCGAGGTACACGTTGACGGCGAGCGCCAGGTACGCGACCACGAGGCCCAACGCGAGGCTCAGACTGACATACCCGGAAAGGCCGATCCCCACACCAACGGCGACCACCGACAGGGCGCCCATCGCGTGGTCGAGGTAATAGCCGTATTTGGGGCGCTCAGTGCCGCGGACGCGCGCCAACGTCCCGTCGAGGCTGTCGCCGAGCCAATGGATGCCCAGCATGAGGCTCGCGACCCAAAGCCAGGCGGGACTGTAGCGCGTCAACGCGTACGCCGCGCCCGCGCCCACCGCGCCCAACGTGCCGAGCGCCGTGAAATGATTGGGCCGAATCCTGCGGGGGACACGCCGGGCCAGGCGCTCGAGGATGCGACGCTCGAAATCGGCGAGCACGAACGTCATGTCGCGCCTGCCACCGGCCGTCATGCGCCGGCGTAATCCGTCCAGCGCCGCCCGCAGCTCCAGGGCGGACTGGTAGCGCTCCGCGGGGACTTCTGCCAGACACCGTTCGAGAATCGCGTCGAGCCTCGGCTGGCGGCCGGCGGCCATCTGGTGAATCACGACGCCGAGCGAGTACAGGTCGCTGCGGTGATCCGCGCTCCGCCCCTGGACCTGCTCGGGCGACGCGTATGCCGGCGTGGCGAATGCCTCGCCGTCCGGCGCGTCCGCCGTCTTCGCAATCCCAAAGTCGAGCACCTTTAGGGCGCCGCGATTCGTGATGAAGATGTTTGAGGGCTTGATATCGCGATGAACGATCCCTTTGCCGTGCGCGGCATCGAGCGCGCCGGCAACCTGATTCGCGATATCGAGGACGTCACCCAAGCTCAGCGCCCGGCCAGCCATGCGGTGCTTGAGCGTTTGGCCCTCGAGGAGCTCCATCGCAATGAACGGGCGCCCGTCATGCTCACCGATCTCGTGGATCGTGCAAATGTTGGGATGATTCAGCGTGGCCGCGGCGCGCGCTTCACGCTCAAATCGCGCCAGCGCCTCTCGGTTGGAAGACCAGGCCTCAGGGAGGAACTTCAGCGCGACCGGGCGCTGCAGTCGCGTATCGCTCGCTCGATAGACGACGCCCATCCCGCCGCCGCCGAGACGTTCCTCGATCCGATAATGCGACACCGTGGCGCCGATCATTTTCGCTTCGGCTGCGCGCGCCAGCGCCCGTGCCACCAGATCGAACGCCGGTGTCTCGAGGAAATCCTCAGGCCAATTCATGAAGCAGCCAATCTTTTGCCAATCGCCAGTCGCGATGGACCGTTTCTGCAGAGACCTTCAGCACATCGGCGGTTTCCTGCACGGACAGGCCGCCAAAGAAACGCAGCTCCACCACGCGGGCTTGGCGCTGATCGACCACCGCCAAATTCGTGAGTGCTTCGTCGAGGTCCACCAGATCGATCCGGGGCGTATTCGAGACGAGGATCTCGTCATCCAGGGGAACGTGCGCTGCGGTGCCGCGGCGTTTGAGACTTCTCCGGGAGCGGGCGACGTCGATCAGAATCCGTCGCATCAACGTGGCGCAGACCGCCTGAAAGTGCGCACGATTCTGCCAATCCACGTCGCGCGCGCCCCCACCGACCAGCCGGAGATAGACCTCGTGGACGAGCGCGGTGGTCTGCAGTGTGTTGTCGGGCGCTTCCCGCACCATGTAGGCGTGCGCAGCCCGATGGAGCTCGTCGTATACCAGTGGGATGATGGCGTCGAGCGCGCTCTCGTCGCCCTGCGACCACGCGTGCAGCAGGCGAGTGATATCCTTCGCAGGCTCCTCGGCCACGCTTTTAAGCTATATCAATCAAAGAAGTAGGTCCTTCGCCCCTTCGGGGCTCAGGATGACAAGCGCACTCGCTCTCGTGGGGGGGATTGAGAGAAGAGAAGGACGGCCCCACCCCTCTCTCCTTTTTTTGTTTTGAAGCCGCCGGCGTTGTCATCCTGAGCGGAGCGCGCGTCAGCGCGCGGAGCGAAGGACCTACTTTTCACGATGGACATTCGATATTGGCCATTCGATATTTGTTTTCAACTTCGGGTGGCTAGCTCAGCTGGTTAGAGCGCCGGTCTCACATACCGGAGGTCACAGGTTCGAGTCCTGTGCCGCCCATTTCCGAACGCGGAACTGGGAAGTTGGAACGCGGAACACCGGAGGCGAGCCTGTTGGACCAAACGAGCTTCCATTGCTGTTCCGCGTTCCGCGTTCTCACTTCCGCGTTCGTCTCTTAGATGCGCCGCGTTCTCGTCCTCTCCCATGCCTATTTGCAGCCAGCCCACCGGGGCAAGTTGCGCGCCCTCGCTGCGCGGGGTCTCGAAGTCACCGTCGCGATTCCGCAGCGCTGGCGCGAGCCGTGGTTCGGCCGACCGATCGACGTCGCGTGGGAGCGCCAGGGCGGCCTCGAGGTCTTCCCCCTCCCCGCCAGCGGCATGGGTGGGAAAGGCGAAGTCGCCAAAGCGAAGTACGGCGGCCGCGCGCTCCGCGCGCTGCTGCGCGACCGCCGGCCCGATCTCGTCCAGATCGAAGAAGAGCCCAACACCCACGCGGCCCGCCAGGTGCTCGGCGCCGCCCGCCGCCTCGGCATTCCCGTCGTGCTGTTCACGCACCAGAACGTCGAGCTCGAGCAGGGCTGGTGGGCGCACTGGAGGCAGCGTCGCATGTTGCGCCGGCTCACGGGCCTCGTCGCGGGCTCCGATCTCGCCGGCACCATCGTGCGCCGCGACGCGCCGAGCCTCCCCATTGCCGTGATCCCGCAGCTCGGCGCCCTCGCGCCGCACGAGCCGCAGCATGTGCCCCACGAGGGTTTGGCCATCGGCTCTGTCGGCCGGTTGGTCCCGCAGAAGGGACTCGATACCTTGTTGCAGGCGCTCGCGGGGCAGCGCGGCGCCAAGTGGCGCCTCACGATCGTCGGCGACGGTCCGGAACGCGAACGCCTGGAACACTTGGCAAGTGAGCTGCGCCTGGCGGCGCGGGTGCGCTGGACCGGCGGGCTGCCCGCCGAGCAGGTGGCGAATCTGTGGCCGGACATCGATGTGCTGGTGCAGCCGTCGCTGGCGCTGCCCGATTGGCGGGAAGCGAATGGGCAGATCCTGATGGAAGCCATGGCCAACGAAGTCGCCGTGCTCGGCACCGACAGCGGCGTGATTCCCGAGCTGATCGGCGACGCCGGGCTCGTGGTGCCGGCCGGCAATGCCGCGGCCCTGGGCGCGGCGCTCGAGCGGTTGAGCGACACCGCCTCGCGCCGAGCGCTCGCACAAGCTGCACGCGCACGGGCGCTGCGGCTGTACTCGGATGATGCGATCGCGGAAAGAACTCTGGAATTCTGGAGGCAGGTGGCGAAGTAAATGCCGAGTGTGTTGCTGGTCCCCGACTTGCCGCTCGAACGCTGGGCCGCGATGGACAAGTACGCGCATCGCCTCCACGACTGGCTCGAGAGCTCGGACTCTGGCTTTCAAGTCCGTCTCGCCGCCCACATCGGTGCCCTCACCCGCGACTCCGTCGGCCGGCGCGGCGCGGTCGCCGAGCAGCGCGGCAACCGCCGCAAATCATTCGCGCGCTGGTGGACGCAGCCGGTCGATCCGTCGCGCCTGATCCTGCCCGGCCCGTTCCACGGCCCGCAGCAGTGGGCCGCGCGCTACTACTTCTATCCCTGGCGCGTGAAGCGCGAAGCGAAGCGCGTCGATCTCGTGCACGTGCTCGATCACAGCTACGCGCACATGATCGAGCCCGCTGGGCGCAGGCCGGTCGTGGTCACGGTCCATGATCTCATGCCGGTCGTCGTGCTGCGCTCGCCGACGGGCGGGGGGGGCTGGCGCGAAGGGGTGCGCAATCGCTTCCTGCGGCAGGCGCTGAAGGCGCTGCGCCTGGCCGACGCGTACATCGTCGGCACCGAGTGGCTGAAACACGAGCTCGCGACGTGGCTCGGCAACGACAAGAACATTTCGGTCGTGCCGTTCGGGGTGGATCGCGCGTTCTACGGCGAGTCGACGGTGGCACGGGAGCGGGGCCGCCGGGACTGGCGCATCCCGGAGGACGCGTTTGTGGTGCTGCACGTCGGCAGCACCGTCGATCGCAAGAATGTGCCGCTCGTGATTCAGACGCTGGGGCGGCTGCGCCAGCAGACGGACGCGTATCTGTTGCAAGTGGGTGGCCGGTTCAGCGCGGAGCAGGAGCAGATGATCGACCGGCTCGATCTGCGGCGGGTGGTGCGCAGCGTGGCGTCGGCCGACGAGACCGCGCTGCGGCGCGCCTATCGCGCGGCCGACGTGCTGCTCTTTCCTTCTTTATACGAGGGCTTCGGCTTCCCCGTGCTCGAGGCGTTTGCGTCCGGGTTGCCGGTCGTGACGTCGGGCGCGGGGGGATTGAAGGAGGTGGCGGGCGGCGCCGCCGTGGTGGTCGAGGGGCGCGATCCCGGTGATTACGTGCACGCGTTGGAGCGGCTCGACGATCCTGAAGAGCGCGAAGAGTTGGTGCAGAAGGGTTGGGCCCGGGCGAGGCAGTTCACGTGGCAGAAAACGGCGGCGTTGACAGCCGAAGTCTACAAATCACTATTCTGACGTAGAGTTACAAGCCGCTCTTCTAGATCAACAACATCCGCATCGGGTGCAGGGTGCGATGAAACGGATCGAACACGAGACCCAGGTTCTCAAGCGTTACGACGCCGAGCAGGGCCTCGGGGTCGTCCGGGTCGCCGAGTATGACTGGCGCGTGGCCGTGTCGCTGGGCGAGCGCGAAATGGCACTCGGAGACGGGCCGTGAGATCGATGTTCCATCAGCCAGGGAGAATCGCTCTTCTCGAGTGGGGGTGAGTCCGATGCGTTTCCAGACCGCATGAGGGAGCAATGAATACATTGCGCCCGAATCTATCAGGAAACGGACGCGTTCCTCGCCGCTTGGACCTTGGACTGTTCCTTCGACGTAGCTGATGCCCACCTCCGGTGACCTCGCTCCAGGGAATGTCGGGATGATATGGGGCGCGGTCAACAGGTTTTCAACTTCACCGTCTCTTGAGCAGCTCTTTCATCACCTCCACATCCTGCCTATCCTGTGGCCGCCCCGCGGCTTCTTTCGATCGAATAATGTCTTCGAGTCGGGCCGCTAAGACTTCATGGCCATAGATCGTGAACCGAACGGCATGGCGAGCGAGGTCGTCGTAGCCTTCGGTGCCCGAGGGTTTGAAGGCGAGATCCAGGCGACCGGCGTCCGTAATGAGGTTCCACATATCCGCGCGGGCGAGCATCGGCGCGCTACAATCGAATGCCAGACCTTCCGGGATCTGCTCGGTGTAAATCCGCGCTCCAAGCTCGCGCAAAGCCGCCGCCAGGCGCTGCAGATTATCCCGGTCCTTGGCGGGGGTGATGTCGGCGTCGTAGGTCGCGCGCGGGAAGCCCTGGAGGCGAGCGGCCAGCGCGCCGATGAGCACGTATTGCACGCCGTGCTGCGCGAGTGTGTTGAGGATCCGCTTGGGATCGAGTGGGGCAACTAGCGCGCGGTCAGACACGGCGGGCATGAGCGAAGAACTCGCTCAGGTTCTTGACCTCTTCCAGGCGCTGCTCGGGGGTCATGCGCAAGATCCGCGGCACGTCGTCCAGCATGTGCGACCCCACGACGACGCGCGGCTGCACTTGCGGTGCCAGCTCATAACCGGCGGCCGCGAGCAGGCGCTCCAGCGTGTCCCAGGTGGGACTGCTTTGACCGCGCTCGATCCGCGCGATGACGGATTGGGCTGTGCCGGCTCGCTGCGCGAGCTGGCGCTGGCTGAGGCCCGCCTTGAGACGCGCCTGCCGCAGGAGTTCGGCGGTTGATGCCATGCCGAATGATAGCTAATTAGCTATCACCGGCAAGTGCTATTTAACGGCTTGATCCGCCGTTAGTTATGGGATGTAAGGGAGATGGGAGAAGGGAGATGTACGATGCGGTGAGCAAGAATTGAGACGGTGTTGAACGCGTCCTGAAAGCTTGAGACGTGCATAAGTACCGGTCGCTCTTCGCATGGCAGCAGGCCCATCAAGCAGCAATCCTCACGTTGAAGCAGTGTGACGCGTCGTATCATCCACGATCTCGGGCTTTGTTCGATCAACTCCGGCGGGCTACGATTTCGCTGGAGGCGAATATCGTGGAGGGCTATGCGTTGGGGACGCCGCTGCAGTTCCGGCGGCATCTGCGGATTGCGATGGGATCAGCGGCGGAGGCGGAGTGCCTTACACGAATGGCCGCCGAGGTCGAGTACCTGCCGAAACAGGCGACCGACGAGCTGGAACGGCTTCTCGAGCGCGCCATGGCTGCGCTTCATGGTCTGATTCGGAAGATAATCCCCCCAACACCTTGACCCGTCGGTATGGAGAAAGCAGGTTGTGATGATGTTGGTCCACCGCGCCGCGAATTGGTTGGGCGCACCGAATCGTACATCTCCCATCTCCCTTCTCCCGATTCTCGTCGGGGGATTGGGGCTCGCCGTCGCCCCGGTTCCGGCGGGCGGACAGCAGCCGTCGGCCGCGCAGGTCCAGCAGGCCTTGCAGCAGCAGCCCGGCCTTGCCGACGTGGTGCGCAGCCGGATTTCCCAATCCGGTCTCACGCCCGATCAGATTCGCGCGCGCCTTGCCGCGAGCGGCTATCCCGGCACACTGCTCGATCCGTATCTCAGCGCGACTGTGCCTAGTGGGCTCGTGCCGGGCTCCCAGGAGCTCGCTGCGTTGCAGGCCCTCGGCCTCCCCACCATCGCCAATCCCGCGCTGCCCTACGACACGGGGCTCGTGCGCAGTGCGCGGACGCAGCCGAGCGACGTGTTTGGCGTAGATGTATTCCAGCGGACGACGACGCAGTTCCTGCCGCTGCTCGCGGGGCCCGTGCCGGCCGACTACAAGTTGGGGCCGGGTGACAATCTCGTCCTGATTCTCACTGGCGATGTCGAGCTGACCTATTCCCTGCCCGTCACGCGCGAAGGGTTCGTGCTGATTCCGCAGGTGGGACAGGTGCACGTCGCCAATCTCACGCTCGATCAATTGCGCGATGTGCTCTATACACGTCTCGGTCGGGTGTATTCCGGCGTACGGCGCACGGCGAACGCTACCACACGCTTCGACGTGACAGTCGCAAATGTGCGGGCGAATCAGGTGTACGTCGTCGGCGAGGTGTCGCAGCCGGGGGCGTATCAGATCAGCTCGCTCGGCACCGTGTTCACGGCGCTGTATGCGGCGGGCGGCGTGACGGAGCGCGCAAAGCTGCGCGGCGTCGAGGTGCAGCGACTCGGCAAGCGGGTCGCGACGCTCGATCTGTACGATTATCTGCTGCGCGGTGACACGCGCAACGACATTCGCCTAGAGACGGGCGATGTGATCTTCGTCCCGATTCATGAGTCGCGCGTGCGGCTGGCCGGTGCCGTGCTCCGGCCGGCGGTTTACGAGACCAAAGCGGGCGAGACCTTGATGGATATGATCAAGGCTGCCGGCGGTTTCAGGCCGGACGCGGCACTCGAGCGTGTGAAGGTGGAGCGCATTTTGCCGGTGGATTCGCGGGGCACGCAGACGACGGCCCGCGTGACAATCGACGTCCCGATGTCGAATGGCGTCGCCCCACCGTTTGCGCTCGAGGATGGCGACATCGTGCGGGTGGACGCGCTCTCCGAGGCGGCGGACCAATACACGGTGGCGATCACGGGGATGGTGCAGCAGCCCGGGACGTATCCGTGGCGGCCGGGGATGACGCTGCGGCAGCTCGTGGTGCTGGCGCGCGGTCCGCGGATCGGCGCCGACCTGCGCGATGCCGAGATTGCGCGGCTGCCGGCGGACCGGTCCAAGGGTCAGCTCGCGACGACGCTGCGCGTGCCGCTCGATTCCACCTATCTGTTCGAGCGCGACTCGGCCGGTCGGTACGTCGGCCCGCCCGGTGTTCCGTTCCCCGCGCGCGGCACGGCGGCGGACGTGCCACTCGAGCCGTATGACAATGTGCTGATCTTTCGCCAGCCCGATTTCGAGCTGCAGCGTACCGTGACGATCACGGGCGAGGTGATGTATCCGGGCACGTATGCGCTGAAGGCGAAGGACGACCGGCTGGCGGATCTGGTGCAGCGGGCCGGCGGGTTGACGCCGCGGGCGTATCCGGAGGGGATTCGGTTTGTGCGTGCGGAGGACAATCGTGGTCGCATCAACATCGACTTGCCGAAGGCGCTCAGGGACCGCGGTTCGCGTGACAACGTCATTCTGCAGCCCGGTGATTCGGTTCGCATTCCCGAGTATCAGCCGAGCGTGCGGGTGACGGGTGCAGTGAACTCGCCGGGAAGCGTGTTATACCGCCAGGGGGCTGGACTCGAGTATTACCTGAGCGCCGCCGGCGGCTTCACGCGATCTGCTGAAAAGGGTCAGGTGAGCGTGCACTACGCGAATGGCGACGTGCGGACGCGGCGTCGATCACTCCTCTTCAGCAGCAATCCCGCTCCGGGGCCGGGTTCTGAGGTATATGTGCCCACGAAGGATCCGAATACGCCCCACACGGACACCGTGGCGCTGTTCGGAGCGATCGCGCAGATCCTGGCGAGCACAGTGGCGCTTATCGTGATAGCGAAGCGGTGACGAGAAAGGGGATACTTCTGGCGGGCGGCGCGGGCACTCGATTGTATCCGCTCACGCTCGGAATCAGCAAGCAGCTCCTACCGGTTTACGATAAACCGATGATCTACTACCCGCTATCTGCGCTGATGCTCGCCGGGATTCAGGACGTGTTGATCATCTCCACGCCTCAGGATCTGCCACGTTTTCGGGCGCTGTTGGGTGACGGCAGCCAGATCGGGATGACTTTTCAATATGCCGAACAGCCCCGCCCGGAAGGATTGGCTCAGGCATTCGTCATTGGGCGCGATTTTGTAGGTGCTGCTCCGTCGGCCTTAGTGCTGGGGGACAACATCTTTTACGGAGGGGGCCTGCGTCCGCTGCTCGAGGAGGCGGCAAAGCGCGTTAGCGGCGCGACGATCTTCGCCTACCACGTCAAGGACCCAGAACGTTACGGCGTCGTGGAATTCGACGGCCAGCGCCGGGTGAAGAGCATCGAGGAGAAGCCCAAAGTCCCAAAATCGTCGTATGCGGTCACCGGGCTGTACTTCTACGACAGCGACGTGCTCGAGATCGCCGCGCAGCTGCGCCCATCGGCGCGTGGAGAGCTCGAGATCACCGACATCAATACCAACTATCTCAAGCGTGGCGCGCTCCACGCGACAGTGCTCGGCCGTGGGATCGCTTGGCTCGACACCGGGAATCCCGACGCGCTCCTCTCGGCAGCGAATTATGTAGCAGCGCTCGAGCAACGGCAGGGACTAAAGGTGGGAGCGATCGAGGAGGTCGCGTACCGGATGGGTTTTATCGATGCGGCGCAAGTGGAGCGCCTTGTCGCGCCGCTCAAGGGGAATCCGTACGCGCAGTATCTGCTGGCCATCTTGAACGATCCTGCCGACGGTGGTGCATCGTGAAGACGATCCCCACTGAGCTCCCCGGCGTCGTCATAATTAAACCCCGAGTGTTTACCGACGCCCGGGGCTTCTTCTTCGAGAGCTACCATGCAGCACGGTATGCCGAGGCAGGTCTCCCCGCCGTGTTCGTCCAGGACAACCATTCGTCGTCGGTGAAGGGGACTATTCGGGGCCTCCACTACCAGCTGCGCCGACCGCAAGGGAAGCTATTTCGCGTACTGCGCGGCAGCGTGCTCGACGTAGCCGTGGACATCCGACGGGGTTCGCCGACCTTCGGCCGCTGGGTGGGAGTCGAGCTGTCGGCAGAAAACAAGCGTCAGCTCTTTATCCCGCCCGGTTTCGCTCACGGGTTCTGTGTCGTGTCGGAGGGCGCCGAGGTCGAGTACAAATGCACCGATCCGTACGCGCCTGACGATCAACGCGGGGTGTTGTGGAGCGATCCCACGATTGGGATTCGGTGGCCGGTGCAAGAACCCATCTTGTCGGATCAGGATCGGGGGTTTCTCCCCCTGTCGATCATGCGGGACGACCTTCCGGTCTATGAGGGCGACAGGTCGTGACACTCCAGCCCTCGTGCACGCTGGTCACCGACAGCGCCGGTTCATCGGCTCGAACTTCGTCCGCTGGGTCTCGGGACACGATCGGCGGAAATCAGGACCGGCCCGCATGCCTTACGGATGAGGCACAAACAGGAAGTCATGGATGTAGCTGTGGTCGGCGAGATCGGCACGGCACACATCCTGGTCCGTCCCGGGATCAAAGTCCCGCACAGGGCGCAGATGCCTCCTCGCGTTCAAGAAGTATCCCCGATAGCCCACCTCTTCGATCTCTGTCAAGTAGGAGCGGATGTCGTGCCCATGGTGCCGTTGCTCCAGCTCTACGAGGAGGGTGGGGTGTTCGCGGGCGATTGTCTCTCGCGCTCCACGCAAGACCGCCATTTCATGTCCTTCGACGTCTATCTTGATGACGCTGACGTCGCGGAGGTTGTAACCGTCCAGCGTGCGCACGGGAACGGACATTGTGTCATGTCGCCCCACCGGGGGTCGGAAGGTTGTCCACTGCATGAGTGGTCGCCCGTCACGGTACGGCGTGTACATCGTGGCCTCGCCCGGCGCGTCTGACAGCGCGATGTGGTGGACGTGTACGTGCGAGTGGGTGCGTGCAAATGCCTCCAACATCGCGGCGCAGTTCGGCAACGGCTCGAACGCATGGACCACAGCCCTTCTCGCGAGCGGATAGGTGTAGGCGCCCGTATGCGCGCCAATATCGACAGCGATTGAACCACGGCGTGCGGTTGCCAACAGGAGGCGAAGCACCGGGTCTTCGCGCCCGCGGAGGTGCCGCACCCAATAACGCACCGGGACTTGCCAGCGCAGAGGGATGGACTCAGCGATCAAGGTCTTTACAGACACGGGCAAGACAATAACTGCGACTCGCCGCAGGGCAAGTTGCCACGTGGTCGCGAGCTTGCAACTTCACTGACCTCAGAATCGAGAGGCCTGTGTGGCCGACCAGATCTTTTATGTGCCGGAGTGGTCATGACCTTCACCCCGTCGTGCGTCCTAGTGACGGGTGGCGCGGGCTTCATCGGTTCCAATTTCATCCGTTGGGTTTTGAGTCGCGCGCCTAACGCACGGGTGGTGAATCTTGATCTCCTCACTTATGCCGGCAATCTCGAGAGTCTCCAGGATGTGGCCGAGGCTTACGGTCCGCGAGGTGACGGGCGTTACTACTTCATCCAAGGTGACGTTCGCGATTTCGAGATCGTAGCCCGATTGCTCTCCGGTGATGCCCACGAGGCGACCGCCGAAGGGCTTTCTGGCCGAAGGATCCCCGCTCCTAATTGCGTCGTCCACATGGCTGCCGAGTCTCACGTTGACCGCTCAATTATGGGACCGGCCGTTTTCGTTGATACGAACGTGCGAGGTACGCTGACGCTTCTTGAGGCATGTCGAGCGACGGTCGCCACGAAGCGTACGGTGTCTCGCTTCATCCACGTCAGCACGGATGAGGTCTACGGCACGCTTAGTCCAACGGAGCCTGCATTTACGGAGGCAACACCGTTGGCGCCAAATAGTCCCTACTCCGCCAGCAAAGCAAGCGCAGATCTCCTGGTGCGATCCTACATGGAGACATTCAATTTCCCTGCACTCATTACGCGGTGCTCGAACAATTACGGCCCCTACCAGTTTCCTGAGAAGCTCATTCCGTTGATGATTACACGCGCACTAACCGACCAGCCGCTGCCGGTCTATGGAGACGGTCTCAACATCCGCGATTGGCTGTATGTGGACGACCATGTTGAGGCGATTTGGAAGGTGCTCACCGGTGGGCGCGTCGGTGAGGTCTACAATATCGGGGGAGGAACCGAGCTACCGAATCTGGATGTAGTGCGCGCGGTCTTGCATGCACTGGATAAACCGGAGTCGCTCATCCAGTACGTCACGGACCGACCAGGTCACGACCGTCGCTATGCGATGAATGTCGATAAACTCAGCAGAGAGGTGGGCTGGCGACCGCAGCATGCCTTCGTGACGGGCCTGGACATGACACTGAAGTGGTACGTCGCCCACCGTTGCTGGTGGGAACGTGTCCTAAGTGAGGCCTATCGTGCGTCGAACGCCCTCTATTTAAGGGGCGAGTGATGCGGGTGATGATTCTGGGTGCAGGCGGGATGCTCGGACACGACCTAGTTGTTACAGCGCCCAGCGACGTGGCCTTATTCCCAACCACTCGTTCGGAACTTGATATCACCAATTACGCGGCCGTCGCCACACGCGTTGGCGAAGTCGGACCTGATATCATCGTGAACGCTGCTGCATACACCGCGGTCGATCGGGCAGAATCGGAACCCGCGCTCGCCTTCAGAGTTAACGCGGAGGCCACGCGAGAGCTCGGTCGCATCGCGGCTACTGCCCGTATTCCAGTGGTCCAGTTTAGCACAGATTACGTGTTCGACGGCAATAACACGATACCATACCTTGAAGAAGATGCTACCAATCCCCTAAACGTGTACGGCGCCAGCAAACTTGCAGGTGAGACAGCGCTCGCAGAGAGTGGAGCCAAGTTCTTGATTCTGCGCACGCAATGGTTGTTTGGGGCATCCGGCCGCTCTTTTCCGAAGACTATGTGGGAACGAGCAACAGCCGGAATTCCCACCAAGGTCGTCTCCGACCAGACAGGACGTCCGACGGACACTGGGGATCTCGCCCGGACGACATGGGGCCTCGTCGAACGTCGGGCCCGCGGTGTCTTGCATGTAGCGAACCGTGGTGAGGCAACTTGGTTCGATGTCGCTAACCACATATTTTCGCGGGCAGGCCGGCCGGACTTGATCAGACCCTGCACTACAGACGAACATCCCAGCCGAGCTCGACGGCCCCGCTACAGTGTACTGGACACTCGGAGGGTCGAGGGCCTCGTCGGTCCGCTGCCTGAATGGAAGCGGGCCATGGATGTGTTCCTCGGCAACCTCGCTGCGCCGGACCGTTAGAGGCCGGGCGCCCGCACCTTTTTGAGACCGCCAGCCCATTTCGTATGGCAGACCCAGTGAAGCCACCACGGCTCGTTGTTGCAGGGCGCGTCCTGGCGCGGAACACAGGACTGAACCTGCTCGGACAGGCACTCCCACTTGCCATCGCGGTGGTTTCGATCCCATTCCTCGTCCGTAGTTTGGGGGCATCACGCTTTGGAGTGCTCTCGTTGGCCTGGGCGGTCGTGGGGTACTTCAGTCTTTTTGATCTCGGGTTGGGGAGAGCTGCGACAAGATACGTCGCAGAGGCACTCGGCTCAGGGAGCGAGGAAAGGATTCCCTCCATCGTATGGACCGCTGTAGTTACCCAGGCTCTTCTGGGTGTCGTGGGTTGGGCCACGCTTACGTGCCTAACGACCATTTTCGTTCGCCAAGTCTTCCACATCCCCCAAGACCTCTCGGAGGAGACTCGTCGCAGTTTCCTGGTGCTTGCCTTCACAATCCCGACAACTCTCGTGACGGGCTCATTTAGGGGCGTGCTGGAAGCAGCCCAACGCTTTGACCTCGTAAACGCGGTGAGGGCACCCCTCGGATCGGCAAATTTCTTGCTGCCTTGCTTCGGCGTTGCTCTAGGTTGGGACGTACCGCGCATCATTGGACTTCTCCTCGTGTCCTCATGCGCTGGCTTAGTCGCCTACTATTGGATGTGTGTACGCGTGTTTCCAGGGCTTAGAGCCAACCCACGATTCCACAAGGCTGAGTTCCGGAGGTTAGTCAGTTTTGGCGGATGGGTAATGATTTCCAGCGTCGTCGGTCCAATTCTGGTCTATCTGGATCGTTTCATGGTAGGCTCTTTCCTCTCGATCGCTGCGGTCGGGTACTACTCGGCACCCTACGAGATCGTGACGCGCTTATGGATCATCCCATCGAGTCTCGTTGCGACGCTGTTCCCAGCCTTTAGCGCTCTGTGTGCGCAGCGGAACGCCGCTAAGCTCGGGCAACTGGTTTCACGATCAACAAAGTATCTCCTCCTTTCGTTGGGGCCCATCATCATCGTTACGATGATCTTTGCTCGGGAAATCCTCCAGCTGTGGCTAGGCTCCACTTTCGCGGAAATAAGCGCAACCGCCCTGCTAATCCTGTCTATTGGCGTTCTCCTTAACTCGATCGCTCAAATTCCGTACGCCTTGATCCAGGCACTGGACAGACCAGACCTAACTGCCAAGCTGCATGTAGCGGAAACGCCGGTTCACATTTTGCTTGTCTGGACTCTCGTGTCCCACCTTGGTATCGCCGGCGCAGCGCTAGCATGGACTGCAAGAGTGGGATTGGACACTGTGCTGCTACTATGGATCGCAAGCCGCGTGGCGCAATTCCCAGTGAACAGCTTTTTGGCTGCAAGGATTCCTCGGACCGTCGCAGTTCTTGGGCTCTTGGGTTTGACCGCCGCGATCGCCGCGAGGCTGCTCGTCGGTACATGGATGCGTGTCTCAGTCGTCGCATCCTTCGTCCTTTTAGCGGGCATCGCCTTCTGGCGATACGCTCTAGACGACGGCGATCGCTCAATAATGCGTTCTCTCTTGGGTTCTCGTAGATTGGGGCACTCGTCGGAACCACAGAACTAGTCCCCTGAGGAACCAGTTTTTGGCCGAGCGCGTCGAAACGAGAAGGACTTCACATCCCGCGGAAAGCGTGGAGTTCTAGGAGCGGAGGGGGCCTCAAACAGCCTTGCAGCGCAGAAGGTACTGATAAGCCACCCACGGACGGAGCATCCCTCCAGATAAGCCGACGGCAAGCTTTCCTCTCGGACCCGCGGTGAACCCCCACCTTTCAACTTCATAACCGGCCTCCACTACCATCGCATGGATTCCGCGTCGCGTGAAGAATCGTAGGTGTGTTCGGTCCAACAAGCCTTCATCCACGTAACGCCACCGCCCCAATGCGAGCAAGGCGAAAGAAACCGTGTAGTGCTGGATGTTGGGTATGCTCAGCAACAAGACGCCACCAATCGACTGCAATTGTCGAATCCGCTTTAGGAGCGTCCACGGATCGAAGAGATGCTCCAAGACGTCAGCGGCGATCACCAGTCCGGCCCGTCCAACCCCGGTTGGATGGCGAGCCCATTCTTCCACGTCCACTTCAAGCACCAATGACAGTTGCTCCTGCGCCGCGACAGCAGCCTGGTGAACCGGCTCTACACCGACCGCCCGTCCCACCTTGCCGCTGCGCAGCAACAAGGCAAGTGTCTCTCCCGAACCGCACCCGATTTCCAGCGCTTCAGGGAAAGACTCAGATCCATCCAATAGAGCAAGCACCTCTGTTCGAGGGTGCCCAAAATACGACGGAGGCTTGGAGCCGTAGTCTGGCCGTATCACCGTTTCTTTTCCCCCCGTCCCTTTTGAGACCCAATAACCCAGAGAGCCGACTAAGCCCTGCCCTTGTCTGAGCATGAAATCATCAGCTGTATTCTCTACTCAGCGCGCCACCCTGATCCGGCGTTTCCCGACCAGGAATCGACAATTCGACTAGGCAGTAGGCAGCGACTGAGCGGAAGGTCGCACGGCTTCTGTCGCGATTACGGTTACGGCGAGCATGACCCAGAAGAACACCAACCACACCGCCCCTGTCGCCTGATAACACACGAGCAGACAGATCAGGGCTGCCTTAAGAGATCGAAGCAAATCTCGACTGCCCGTGTCCGCCGCGTGCCGAATTCCACGACTGAGGTTCCGAAAAACGAGCACCAGAAGAAGGCAGATGTTCGCGAGGCCCACCACACCAGTATCGTACAGCGCTTGGAGAAAAATATTGAAGCTGAGTCCCGCATAGGCGTACCACGAAAGCATCGAGCCCGCGGGTGCTAGCGCGGCGTAACGGAGCGAGAACGAATCTGCGCCGTGGCCTAGGAGCCAGTGTTGCGGGACATCACCAATCGCCAGAAGAGCCATTCCAAATCTGAAGGCTCCTGTCTCAGACCCCCCCAAGCCGAGCAGATCTCCAAGCTTGATTCCTAACGTACCCAACACCCCGCTGCCGGCCTTTGAAAGCAACACGCCAGCGACTACAGCTAGAATCGGGACGACGATCACGAGGGCGTTCGCGCTCAGGGCTGGCGAGCGCTCCGGATGGTGCTGGGCGGCCGCGCGGCGTTCCCACAGGAGGACGGCAAGCCCAACTGCGAACCCGAGCCAAGCACCGCGCGTGTATGAGCAGAGAACTCCGACGGCGAGGACGACAAACCCAAGAAACCCGACCACTGTGAACTGCCGCCCAGATACGAGGTATCGTCCTAAGTACAGGATGGCCAGGGTCGCAATCGTACTTCCGAAGATGTTTGGCTCCATCATCGTTCCGGTGACGGCCCAGTAGCCGACCTGTGGTAGATCGACGACGAACCAGGGTACGGAGATGTGAACGAGCCTCCCGACTAGGGACACCAGTGCAAGCAGGGATTCGAGAATCGCGAAGGTGATCGCGAACCGAATGAACTGAGCGAGCGCTGCGCGCCCCCGAACGGCGTTTACGACCAGAAAATATCCGCCAATCGCGAGCGCGATAACGGCACATTTTAATAGACTCATGCGCGAGTCGGGTGAATGGAGGATCGACGCTGTCACATTGAGGAGCAGGTAAAGCACGACAAAGGGTCCCAGCGGCTTGCCCACCAGTCGTCGGTAACCTAGGACCCTCGCCAGGCCTACGGCGATCAGACCTACGACCACCGCCACCTCCTCTGGTCGAACGGTGAGCCCTTTCGTCTCGAACTGCATTCCATTCATGAAGAATCCCGCGACGACCGACAGAGCTGCGAGCTTGGGACGGGTAACCAAAAGGGCTGCGATCGGAATGCCGAGGAGGGCAAGCGCTAGTCGGCCATTGAGTGCCGCTACCACCCCAAGTAGCGCGATCGCGGCAGCGAGTCCCAGCGTCGGCAGATCTTGTCGATGCTCCGCAGCGATGTGGGACGTTGGGGCAGTCACCTTGACGCTTCACTCTGCACCCGCTGGGGGGCCGGAGGTCCCACACGTCCAGCAATGGCATCACAAACCCCTTGGTACACTGCAGCGACCGAGGCGAGGTCGCGCTTGTAAAGACCGTGCGCCGTGTAAAAGAGGACCCAGCGTACAAGAAAGTTGGGAACGAAACCAAGGTAGTGGTACCATTTTGCATGCTTCCGTACCACGAGCAGGGCATTGCGTCCGGAGAGTCGGATCCGAAATGACTGCCCGCGGTTCCGTTTCGAAGATACCGCTTCTTTGTGCCAGATCATTGCCTCGGGAACATACCTGCATTGATAGCCGACCTTCTGGAGGCGCAGCGAAAGGTCAACATCCTCACAATAGGCGAAGAGGCGGTCGTCAAATGGGCCTACGGCCTTCAGAGCGGACACCCGGACGAAGAATGCACAACCGGTCGCAAACGTCATCTGAGTCCGCTGATCGAACTGCCTCTGGTCTCGCTTTTTGCGGCCACGGGGTATCGGGATCCCCGTCCAAAGACTGAAGTCGCCGCCAGCGAACCAAAGGTGGTCCGCCGGATCAAAGAAATAGATCTTAGGATTTGCCACCCCAATAGAGTTGTCATGCTCCAGAGCCGTCAGCATTTTGGAGACGCAGTCGGAAGCGACCACGGTATCGTTGTTGAGGAGCAGTACATACTTCGCGCCTGCTATAATCGCCTGTTGCATACCGAGGTTACTGCCTCCCGTGAATCCAATGTTCTCGGGAAGGCGCACGACGGGTACAGTCGGATGCAGTTGGCTTATTGCTGGCGTAGGATCCTCTGTAGAACCGTTATCGACAACTAGGATTTGCAGTCCGGCGTAGTCGCTCTCTTTCAGCGAGGTGATGCAATCCAACGTTTCCGGTAGCCCGTTCCAATTCAACACAACAACCCACACGCTGGGCAGATTCAAGGCTAGAGGCTCTCCCTCTGTAGCCTTCTGTAAAGTTGGACCGTCCGCTCCGCAGACTGCCGGGATGAAAACAAGGTCGCCCGGGCCAAGCCTCGACGCACGAGCTCAGATCTCAACTCGGCGTCGGACAATATGCGTTCGATACCCGCAGCGATTGCGTCAACACTTAGAGGATCAACCAATAGAGCTGCATCGCCTGCGATCTCCGGTATGCAGGAGGATCCGGATGCGACAACGGGGCACCCCACGGCCATCGCTTCTATCATCGGAAGGCCAAAGCCTTCGAATAACGATACGTACACCAGTGCGTCCGCCGCCCGCAGGACTGCCGCAAGATCCTCGTCGGGTAGGAATCCCGTACGCACCACGACCTCCTGCAACCCTGCGAGTCGAACCCGGGCGGGCAGCTGGTTGGCAAAACTGTCATCCTTTCCAACAATCACCAACTGATGCGGGAGCGCTCGGCGGCTGCGGGCGAGGCTGAACCCGTCCAGGACACGTGCGAGGTTCTTTCGTCGGTCGAGGCGACCAACGGTGAGTATGAAGGGTCGTCGAATGCCGTGTCGCCGGAGGACTGTCGTTACATCCCGTGGCTCTTCCCGTGTGTCCACGCCGATACGAATCACCGATACCCGCTCGGGATGAATGCCGTAGCGCTCTATGAGTTCCCTCTTGGAGAATTCGGAATCGGTTATCACACAGTCCGCCCGCCGTGCGTTCCGCGGCACGAGAATCCGTAGCCGCAAGGCTTCCAAACGCTTGAAGGAGTCCGGAACATGTAGGAATGCTAGGTCATGGATCGTCACAACCAAACGCCCGCGAAACCACGGCGGCGCGACGTACTGAACATGCAAGACATCGAGATCGTCGAAGAGGGTTCGTAGACCTAACTCAACGGGAACGCGAATCACTGGATTGCGAGTGCGCATGGAACGCACTGTGATGTTGGGGGAGCCGCGCAGGCTGGAGTAGAACGGATGAGCAGCGTCGATGGCGTACAGGGTATATCGATTCTCGCCGTCGACCTCCGCAACGTGCTTCAATAGGTTCCGCATGTAGGTACAGTTTCCCGTACCATCCCGCTCGACCGCGTGAGCGTCAATACCAATTCTCACCGGCCCGGAGGAGTTCGAGGCTCCGTACGACGCACAATCCACGGAAACTCCCGGCGGGCTTGGAGCCACGCTTCGCGAAGTCTGCTATACTCAGCTCCATCCGCCGCCCGCATTCTGCGCGTGTATTCTAGCGTAATTGCTGCCAACGTTGCGAGAGCCAGACCAGCAATGAATCCAACCAAGGCCGAGACTGCGCGTCGAGGCTGTGCACGCAGCACCGGAGCGATTCCGGAGTCTATTACCGTGATCACCGGAACGTCGTTTATCTCAGCGATGCGCGCCGCCTCGTACTGCCTTTGTAGGTTGAGATAGAGCTCTTGCTGCACGTCTGCGTTTCGCCTTAGACGCCCTTCCTCGAAGAATAGAGAAGGCGAGTTGCGCCATTCTCGATTTCGTTGGTAAAAGGTACGAAGAGCGCTCTCCGCTCCGGCAAGCGCTTCTCGAGCTTCTGAGACGCGCTGCTCAACAAACTGTCGGCGCATGCGCGCCTGTGACTGTCGAGTATGCAAGTTGAACTCGCCGACATCTGCCACGATTCGATTCACAAGGGCCGCGGCGAGCATCGGTGTGGGTGCCTTGGCCGACACCTTCACGATTGTTGTTCGATTATCGACGTCCACTGACACGTCATTCGCAAGTCGTGTGAGACCGTTTTCTACGCGGCGCGCGACGCTTGGGCCGCGTATTTGCATCAAGTCAATTAGCGGCACGCTATCGGCTGACCCGGAGTCCTTCGGGAAACGAGAGAGGAGCAGCTTCTCAAGGATTGACCGACTCCGGATAAGACTTGCATAGAACTGCGGCGACTGGCTTGCCTCAGAGGACAGACCTGCTCCAAGTTGACCTGCCAATCCAGCCAGGCCCGTTAATGATCCTATGCTCCCTGGAAGTGTGTTTGAACTGCCTTGCCCAGGGACGAAGCTAGCGGTCGCCACGTACTTTGTCGGCACGAATATTGACGCCAACACAGCGACCAACATGACCGCGATGGGGATCACTGCGAACAGCCGGCGGTACTCCAGCAATGCCCGCGTGAGTGCGACGAGCGAGACCTCGTCGTCCAGTCCGCCCCGAGAGCTGCGCGGGGCCATCGGCATCCCCTGTGAGTGGACGCCGACAGCGACAGAATCAGGATCCGGCTGGTTTGCCACTACCGCTGACCGACCCGCTCGTAGAGCGCAGAATAGCTTCCGGCCACCGTCGACCAGGTGTAGTGCTCCTCAACGCGACGTCGTGCACGGCCACGAAGCTCCGCAACCACGTGTGGGTGTTCTATCGTGTACCTCAATTGTCTCACGAGGTCCGTGACGTCCCCGTGGCGAAAGGTCAACGCACTTGCGCCCACTACTTCCAGTGTCTCCGGAAGGTCGCTGGCAGTCACGCAGTTCCCTGCTGCCATCGCTTGAAGCAGGGATGGTGACGTGCCATCAGCCAGTAACGGGTGCACATAGACGTAGGCCTGCTGCAAGATCTGCCTGTAGGGTGTTCCGTACAAGTATCCCAAGAACCGGATTCGTGAATCACGGGTTTGCCGGAGCTGTTCGGCGTACCGAGAGAAGTAGGGCGTGTCCCCGATAATGACGAGCTGCATCGACGTGTTCAGCTGTTCGAATGCTTTGACCAGTACGTGCACACCCTTGTCCGGGATGAGTCCTCCCACGTATAGGAAGAACCCTCGCGGCGTGAGCCCGAAGCGAGTGAGGGCCTCGGTACCGCTCACCAGCTCAGTGTCGGTTCCATACGGGATGTACTCGCTTTCACACCCGAGTTCGGATCGAAGGTACTCCTGAACGGGCACGTTGTCGCTCACAACAGCGTTCGCCCATCGGGCACACCACCGAAACGATCGCTTTAACACCCAACGAGCAAGGGCATTCCATTTGGGGCGCTTCCAGTCAAAGCCATCCACCGTGACGATGCCCTTCTTGCCTCTGACCTTAAGCAATGGAAGGAACATGGCGTTCCCAACGCCGTGATAGTGCACGAGGTCGGCCGTGTCATGCAGCAAGACGTGCAGGGTGGAAAGCAGGCTGTGAACCGGGGTGTCGAGCGACAAGGTGTTCACCGACGGCAGAACGACTCGATGCATTCCCTTGTACGTTGGGTCACTGATCAAACTATTGTGACGACGGCAGTATACAACGACCTCAAAGCCCTCTCGAGCATGTAGCTCTCCCATCTGCTCGACAATGGTTTCAGACCCACCGAAGCGAGCTGGAATGCCGCGGGTTCCGATTACGGCTATTCGCGGCTTGAGGGACGTCGTCATAGGGAAACCCTGTTGGGTGTCAGCGACGCACCATCTGCGGCACGGTGTCGCGTACCCTGGCTCGCATCGCCGGCTCCACAGCACCAACTACAACGTCAACCTGGTCGCCCGTCATGTGAGGAAAGATGGGAAGGGACAGGGCCCGCCCCGCTAACGCCTCGCTCACCGGGAAGGCGCCCGGCTGATAGCCCAACTTCGCATACGCCTCCTGTAGGTGTAACGGCACTGGGTAATGGAGACCGGTCGCGACGCCGTTCTGGTCAAGTGAACGTCGCACGGAATCTCGATCGGGGGTCTGGACGACGTACAGGTGGTACACATGCCGGGCTCCTGGTCGCTCGGTTGGACGAACAATCTCCTGATCTGCGAGCCTCGCACGATACCACGAAGCCACTTGTCGTCTGGCCTCGTTCCATGCCTCAAGTCGGCTGAGCTTTGCGCTAAGGACGACTGCCTGGAGCGCGTCCAGCCGCGCATTGCTTCCCTCGCCCGTGATGTGAATGTACCGGTCTCGCTGTCCGTGTTCTCGCAACACTCGACACCGCTCGGCCAGGGCCCCGGAGTTGGTAGTGATGGCACCCGCCTCCCCCATCGCCCCAAGGTTCTTGCCCGGATAGAAACTGAAGGCTGCTGCGTGCCCGAACGTCCCGCAGGCGCGTCCGTGATAGCGCGCGCCGTGGGCTTGACAGGCGTCCTCAACAACCTTCAACCCAAACTCACCGGCGAGCTCGAGCAAGGCGTCCCAGTCGGCGGGGTGGCCGTATATGTCGACTGGGAGGAGGCACGTCACCCGCCTACCTCGCCGGCGGTCGATGAGCACGCCGTCAGCCACCGAGCACTCACGCAGCAAGTATCGCCGCAGCAAGTCCGGATCCATCGTGTACGACATTGGGTCGATGTCCACGAATACCGGGCTCGCTCCCACCTGCGTGATCGCTTCTACTGTGGCAATGAACGTGTGCGGGACCGTGACGACGAGATCGCCCGCGCGCACGCCGACCGCCTGCAGCGCGATGCGCAGCGCGTCAGTTCCGCTCCCCACTCCGACCGCGTGGGAGGCGCCACAGTACGCGGCAAAGGCCCGCTCGAAGTCCACCACGGCCTGGCCGCCAACGAACCCCGAGCGATCGATCAGCGTGCGCCAGCCCGCTTCGATTTCTGCACGCACCTCCTGATTCATGCTCCGAAGGTCCACGAACGGCACGCTCACGGCCCCCTCCTAGCGGTCTTGGCGCGCTCTAGCACCCTCGCCGGGACTCCGGTTACGACCGTACCGTCGATCACGTTCTGGGTAACGACCGCCCCAGCCCCCACGACCGCTCGTTCGCCGATTGTCACCCCCGGCATGATGATCGCCCCCGTCCCAATCGCGGCCCCCCGCTTCACACGCGTGGGCTCGAGTGTCCAGTCGTTCTCCCCCTTGATCACACCGTGCTGCGTTGTCGCTGCTGGGTACCGGTCGTTAAGGAAATTCACGTTGTGGCCGATAAAGACCTCATCTTCGATCGTCACACCTTCACAGATGAACGTGTGACTCTGGATCTTACAGCGCGAGCCGATCCGCACACCTTTCTGGATTTCCACGAACGTACCAACCGATGTCTCGTCGCCGATTTCGCACCCGTACAGATTCACAAACGCGTGGATCCGCACGTCGCGTCCGAGCTTTACGTCAGGCGCGATCCGTCGCGTGAGCGCATCGCGGTCCTCTGGGGTCCACGGAGTCATCACCCTGATATCGGGGCCGCTACGCCCTTGAGGGATACAATCGCGCCGCTTTGCTCGATGGACCGTTGCGCCGCCTCCAGAATACGAACGACGCGCCAACCCGCCCGCCCGTCAGCCACCAACTCTTCCTTGCCGTGGATCGCGTTCACGACGTTGGCCGCTTCACGCGAAAGCGCCTCGCTCGTATCCAGCTGTGGCGCGTGCATGTCCCCGGACCGGTAGGAGATCATGAGCTGATACTCCTTCTCGAGCGTCGGATCAGATGTTACCGTGAACCCCTTGTCATAGATCTTCAGCTTCTCACTAGGCTCCATATCATCGTAGATCATCATCCTCTTTGAACCACCGACAATCGTCCGTCTCACCTTCGCTGGCGCCAGCCAGTTCACATGAATGTGGCCCAGCAACGAGCCGGCATAGCGCACCGTCACGTATGCGATGTTCTCCGTTGGACTCCCGCCGTGGGAAGCACCGGTCGCCGCAACCGCGACGGGCTCCTGACCCACAAGATGATCCATGATCGAGACGTCGTGCGGGGCCAGATCCCAAATGACGTTCACGTCCGTTTGTATCAAGCCTAGGTTAATGCGCACCGAATCGAAATAGTACAACTCACCGATTTCCCCGGATGCAATGAGTTCCTTCATCCGGCGCACCGCACCGGTGAAGACGAAGGTGTGGTCCACCGCAACAAGCACGCCCTGCCTGTCCGCCAGCGCGCACAACTCCTCGGCGTGATCCGTGCGAGTAGCGAGTGGCTTCATCACCAGCACATGCTTCCCAGCTTCGACCGCTGCCTTCGCGAGCTCGAAATGGGTAAACGACGGCGTTGCGATCACGATGAGATCAAGATCTGGCGCCTTCATGATCTCTTGCCACTGATCGGTGATGGTGGGAATTCGATACTCCCCGCCAATCTTCACTGCACGCTCATACCGCGTGTCGCACACTGCCTGCACTTCAGCCTGCGGCTGTCGAGCGAAGTTCCGGACAAGATTCGGCCCCCAATAGCCACAGCCGATCACACCTACGCGAACAGGTCTAGAAGTCATGGGGCATTCCTAGAATATCGCTACGCGGCACGGCCGGAATTGAAGAACACGACCGGAATCGTGCGGAACAGTATTTTGACGTCGAGCCATAACGACCAACGCCGCACGTAGTCGACGTCAAGCTCACACATCTGCCGGTAGCTAAGGCGATTCCGACCCGAAACCTGCCAGAGACCGGTGATTCCCGGCAGCACGCGGAGGCGATCGAATTGCCAATGGTCGTACGCCTCAAACTCATATGGCAGCGGCGGACGGGGTCCAACGAGACTCATCTGGCCAATAATGACATTGAATAACTGCGGCAGCTCGTCGAGCGACGTGCCCCGGAGGAGCCGTCCGATCCTTGTCACCCGATCATCTGCAACCAGCTTGTACACCTTTTGTCCCGCGCGGTCGGTCGCGGCGGTAGTCGCTTCATCACCCGCCATCATACTAAGCACGAGCGCGCGGTGCGCAGCATCCGAGGCACCGTGCACCATCGTCCTAAACTTCCATACCCGGAACCGCCGGCCACCGGTACCGATCCGCTCCTGACCGAATAGAATCGGACCCGGCGAGTCGAGCTTGATCGCAAGCGCAACGAATGCCATCAGGGGACCGACGACAAGGAGCCCACAGGCTGCGCCGAGTAGGTCAACGGCTCGCTTCACAAAGAGTTGCTGACCTTTGAGACTCGGCGCCGTCAGCTGTACGAGCGGCTGGCCTTGTCGCCACACCGTCGTAGGATGAACGCCCGCGACTTTCCCAACTCGGGGCACGGACAGCACCTGACATCCATCGGTCAACGCCATGTCCACAACTTCGCGGAGCTGCGCATCGGTGAGAAAACCACAAATCACCACGGCCTCAGCTCCCGACGCAGCGAGCAGAATCGGAAGGTCCCCAATCGTTCCTAATGCCCCAACGGCACTGGGAGATTCTGTGTCCACAAATCCGATGGGCCGATATTCCGATTCCTCGCCGAAGGCGGGGCTGGCAGCGACGGCCTTGCATTCATCGCCGCGGCCCACGAACAGAGTGTGCGTTGCATCGCGCTCGGGATTCCGGAAGCGCCGAACGATATGATCGATAGTGAGTCGCTCAGCCAGCACGCCCAGCCACACCAGCAGTGTGGTAAATGCATATTGGAGCAGGACAACTTCCAAGCCGTGTTCCCACACCATCGCCCACAGAGGCAACGCCGCCGCGAGGGCACACGCCAGAAACAGACGGCCGGAATTCCGTCGGCGATCGCCTGGGCCGTAGTTGCCCAACACGATCAGACCAAGAAACAGCGCCGATGCGAACTGCCAACCGCTCAAATAGCCAACCGGTAGGAACGAGCGGAGCACTTCGGCAATCCGACTTCCGAATACCGCGTCATCCCTCACGGCACGGAGCAACGCTCGCATCAACCAGAACGCGGCGAGGTCGCAAATGACGAGAGCAACGAATCGCACGGCCGCTCGTTGGGCGTGTCGTCGCAGATTACCGGGCGCACGACGTTGCAGCCCCAAACGCATTTGAACGGGAGCGTCGAGATTTAGGTGTGTCGTATCCTCAAGGTGCCGTTGGTCGGCAGGCGTCGTTCGCGCGCGACCCTTCGGCGAGCGGTGGGAACCAGTCGCAGAAGAAGGCTGCTCGCGCATTTCGCTGGGCAACGGCTCCACGGCGATCCGTATCTCCGGTTCTAGACGTGTCGCATTGCTGCTACTATGGCCGTCGCTAGCTGTCTTCGAAAACGTATAACGGGCGCTCGCGAACCCGCCCCGGATGCGATGAGCACTCCGAGGAGCGCGTTATCCACATGCGAAGAATTTGTGATGTGGAAAGGTTCAGCTTCCAAAGACCGCTACACTCCCGACAAAAAGGGCGCTCGATACACTCCTGGCTCGGTAAAGACCAAGGGACGGCCAATATGTTACCGCCCGCAACCCTTGGCTAGACCTTAAACCACAGAGATTTACCGTCGCAGACCACTCTCAAGCCACCGACCCCGCTCTAAACGCCATATCCAATGCGCCATTTTAACCTCGGAACGCCCGCATTGTGGATCGCAGTGCCCTCTCTGCTCCGCGCGGTCCGGACCCGGTCCCGCGCGGTCGTCTCTCGGCCAAACGCAGTCGTCTCTCGGTCCAACGCAGGTCGCTCACGATCGATAACAGTCCTCTCTCAGCCTCGCGCGGTCGTCTTTCGGCCCAACGCGGGCCGCTCACGGTCGATAGCAGTCCTCTCTCAGCCCCGCGCGGTCGTCTCTCGGCCAAACGCAGTCGTCTCTCGGTCGATCGCAGTCCCCCCTCAGCCCCGCGCGGTCGTCTCTCGGTCCAACGCAGGTCGCTCGCAGTCAATCGCAGTCGCCTCTCAGCCCCGCGCGGTCGTCTCTCGGTCCAACGCGGGTCGCTCGCGATCGATCGCGGTCGTCTCTCGCTCACAACCGCTCGGCTCGCGATCACAATCGGTCAGCGCACGTCCCGCGCCGCAACCTGTGCGGTGCGCTAACGCACATCGCCCACTAACTTTACCGCCCGTGAAACGCCGCATCCCCGTCGCCCTCGCCGCCCTTTCCACAGCGGCCATCCTCTTCTTTACCCTGCGCCACGGCGACAACGACCTGACCCACGGCTGGTCGTACAGCCTCACCTCCGGCGACGCCGCCCTCGCCGAGCTGATCCAAAACCTCATCCTCTTCATCCCGCTCGGCGTCTCGCTCACCCTCGCCCTTTACCCCGCGGGCCGGCCGCAGTGGATGCTCGCGCTGATCAACACGCTGTGGATGGCGGGATGCGTGATCGGCGTGGGCTTCTGGGCCGCGGCGCTTAGGTGTTGATTACCCTCTAGCGAATCTGCCGCGGCGTCTACACCTTGCCTCTATGCAGACGACGTCCGGGCTGGAACTGTCTGCGGGGATTTGTCTTTCCCCAGCGCAGGTGTCATGTGATCTTGGCGGTGAGACGGCGATTCTACAGCTCACCACGGGAACCTACTACAACCTGAACGCCACGGGCTCACGCGTCTGGGCCCTGCTCGCCGAGCCGACCACCGTCGCAGAGCTCCGTGATCGGCTTGCCCGTGAGCTGGAGGTCCCCCGCGACGGGCTCGAAGATGTGCTTCTTCCTCTACTCGAACAGCTCGCCGAGGCCAGGCTGATCGAGGTACAGCGTGCGCCGCCTCGGTAGATTCGCGGGTCTCCCACCGGCCCAGCGTCGCCTGCTTCTCCTGGCGGCCCTGTTGCTCCCGCTGACGTACGTCGCCCTTCGGATTGTGCCGTTCGCATCGCTGCTCTCGGTCGCCCAGCGCTTGGTCCGTCCGTTGCGGAACGCAGCCCTTCCGCCCGACCGTGTCGTATGGGCAGTTCTCGCCGCCGGCCGACGCGTTCCGGGAGGTCGCCACTGTCTAACGCACGCGCTCGTCACCCATATCCTGCTCCGTCGCTACGGATACGACTCCCAGCTGCGCATCGGATTGATGCCGATCCCCGGCCACACGTTCCGAGCGCACGCATGGGTCGAACGCGATGGCCTGGTCCTGACCGGCGGCGCCCCGCGCTCTGCCTTTACGCCGCTGCGTGCAAACTTTTGATCTCTACGGACTGCGGATCCGCTCCGAGATCGGCCTCGGCACGCCGACCTCCCGCCGCGGGCCGGTCGACATCACGGTCCGGTGGGGCAAAACGTTCGCATACGCCATCCCCCCCTCCACAACGCCACCGCTCGCCACCCTGAGTCTCGGCAACCGCACCGGCTATACGCACGTCCGCGGGGGCAGCGGTTACACGCTGCACTTTCACGACCTCTGCTGCCTCTGCGTGGCGGCGGACCGCAGCTCGATCCGCGTGCACCTCGCGCCGGGCGCGAATCGCGACATCGTGCCTCTTGTCCTCGGTGGCAATGCGCTCGCCTTTCTGTTGACCCTGAGGGGAGAATGCGTGCTCCACGCGAGCGCGGTCGAGCTGTCGGGCACTGCGGTCGCATTCCTTGGCGGCTCCGGCAACGGGAAATCCACACTCGCCGCGCTCCTGTGCGATGGCCGGGCGCGGCCTGTTACCGACGACCTGCTCCGTGTCACCTCCGAGACCGTGATCCGTTGCTACCGCGGCCCGCCCGAAATCCGGCTGCGTCCCAACGCCGCCGCCATTGCACAACGATTTCCGGACTGGGGCCAACCGAGCGCCGACGGCCGGGTCGTCGTTCGGCCCTCCCAGCGCCCGCCGCGCGAGCGGGCGGGATTGCCGCGGCTCGGTGCGATCATCATACCGCACCCATCGCGCACCTGCCGCCGATTGACGCTGCGGCGTCTCGGTGCCGCCGAGGCATTGTACGCGCTGCTGTGTCATCCCCGCGTCGGCGGCCTGCGCGACGCCGAGCTGCAACGCCATCACTTTCAACACTCGACGCGCCTCGTGCACCGTGTTCCCGTGTACGACGCGCACATCCCGTGGGGACCGCCGTTCGACCCCGATCTCGCCGCTACCATCGAACGGCAACTCGCCCTGTCATGACTCTGCCGCCGCTCGCGAACCTGTTCGCCGCCTACGATGACCGGCCGCCACGGCTTGACGCGCTCGCGGCCGACCTGACCGGCTCGGGAGAATTCCCGGAGGTGTGGCGCCCGGCCCCCGGTTGGGTAGCCGCCACCACGCCGCTCCCTGGCGGCGCGCCGGATGGCGTCCCGGCTCGCCGCGCCGGTCTGTCGTTCGCTGAAGGACGGGAGGTGATCGGCGATCGCCTGGATCAGGTCAGTGCGCGATGCCACGGCGCGGTCTCGTTCCTCACCTCGCTGCCGGGGGATTTTGGGTTCATTCGGTTCCACAGCGGCGGGGATGCGACGGTGGTGCGTTCGTGCGGCGGCCTCGTCCCGTTCTACCTATGGCGTTCGGGCCAGCGCATGGCCGTCACCACACGACTCGGCGACCTCATCCGCTACGTGCTCGAGGACCCGCGTCTCGATCCACTCGTCAACGCCGTGTGGATCACCGGGCACGGGTTCTTTCCGGACGGACGGACATTCCTCGCGGGCGTGTCGATCCTGGAACGCGGCTGTCGCGCCTTGGTGCAGCCCGGCCGTGACCCCACGAT
>WNGG01000951.1_pt1 | contig 32190 bp, 30 predicted proteins | sample 5400661 | NCBI WGS metagenome assembly WNGG01 (sample SAMN13153372, study PRJNA577476) | soil metagenome | isolation source: 100 cm soil or saprolite under Garry oak tree replicate 1 | place: USA:California | collected 2016-06-15
GTTCCCGGCCCCGGTCGCGGGCGGCCTCGATCGCCGCCAGGAACGCGGCCCGCACCCCGTGCTTCTCCAGCTCCCTGATCGCCGAGATCGTGGTCCCCCCGGGCGAGGTGACGGCCTCGCGCAGGATCACCGGGTGCTCCCCGGACTCGCGGAGCATGGTGGCCGCGCCGTAGACCGCCTGGATGACCATCTCCAGGGCGGCGCCGCGCGCCATGCCGAGCAGGATGCCGGCGTCCACCATGGACTCGACCAGGTAGTAGACGTAGGCGGGCCCGCTGCCGGACAGCGCGGTCGCGGCGTCCTGCTGCGACTCGGGGATGCGCAGCACCTTGCCGACCGGGCGGAGCAGTTCCTCCGCCCGGCGCAGGTGCTCCTCGCCGGCGTGGGCCCCGGCGGAGATCACGCTCATCGCCTCGTCGACCAGCACCGGCGTGTTGGACATGACCCGGACGACGGGCACCTGGCCGGGCAGCCGCCGCTCGATGAACGTCGTGGTGATCCCGGCGGCGACCGAGATCACCAGGGTGCCGGCGGGCACCACCGGCGCGATCTCGTCCAGCAGCCTGCCCATGTCCTGCGGCTTGACCGTCAGGACCAGGGTGTCCGCCATCTTCGCGGCGGCCGCGGCGTCCGTGGCCTGCACCCCGTAGCGCTCGTGCAGCTCGCCCGCCCGGTCCTCGCGCCGGACCGCGGCCACCACCGCCGTCGGCGGCCGGCCCGCGCGGAGCAAGCCGGAGAGCAGGGCCTCGCCCATCTTGCCCGTGCCCAGGATCGCGATCACGAGTCCCTCCCCAGCGACCGCAGGAAGAAGGCCAGGTTCTGCGGCCGCTCGGCGAGCCTGCGGACCAGGTAGGCGTACCAGTCGCCGCCGTAGGGCACGTAGACGCGCATGCGCGCGCCGGTTGCGGCCAGCCGCCGCTGCTCGGACGGCCGGATGCCGTAGAGCATCTGGTACTCGAAGCTGTCCGGGGCGCGGCCGGTCAGCAGGCCCAGCGACGTGGTGATCTCGATCAGCCGCGGGTCGTGGGTGGCCAGCATCGGGTAGCCCGACCCGTTCATCAGCGCCCGCAGGCAGCGCGCGTAGGACGAGTCGATCTCGCGGCGGGTGGTGAAGGCGACGCTTTCCGGCTCGTTGTAGGCGCCCTTGCACAGCCGGACCCGGGTCCCGTAGGCGGCCAGCGCGCGGCAGTCGGCCTCGCTGCGCCGCAGGCACGCCTGGACCACGCAGCCGAGATCGCCGTACTCGGCCCGCAGCTGGGCCGCGATCCGCAGCGTCGGCTCGATCGCCGCGAACTCCTCGGCGTCCAGCGTCACCGTGGTGCCCGCCTCGCGCGCCGCCGCGCAGATCCGGCTGATGTTCTCCTTGGCGGTCCTGGTGCCGAGGAACAGCCCGACCGCGGTCGGCTTCACCGAGACCTCGGCGCCCCCGCCCTGGGTGAGCCCCTCCGCGCCGAGCTTGCCGGCCAGCTGGATGTACTCGTCGGTGACCGCCGCGGCCTGCGCCGGGTCCTTGGTGTCCTCACCCAGGTAGTCCAGGGTGACGAGCAGCCCGGCGGCGCGCAGTGTCCGGGTCACCCGGACCGCGTCGTCGGCGGTCTCGCCCGCCACGTACTTCTCGACGATGGCGCGCGTCCGCGGCGCGGTCGTGATGAGCTGGCGCAGCCGGGTACTGGCTGACGCGGCGAGCAGGGCCCTGCGCAGCACGGGCTGACCTCCGTCCCTCGGGGTTCGCTAACTTAGCTGGCGGCGGCGCAGCGTGACCTTCACGTTCGCGCCGACGTCCGGCGGCACGATGACCTCCTGGGCCGCGGGGACGCCCCCGGCCAGCAGCGTGGCGTCCACCGGCACCGTCCGCTTGACCAGGGCCAGCCCGATCGGGCCGAGCTCGTAGTGCCGCGCCGCCGACCCGGTGAAGCCCACCACAGTATCGTCAAGCTCGACCGGGTCGCCGTGGCCGGGCAGCCGGTCGGCGCTGCCGTCCAGGTGCAGGAAGACCAGCCGCCGCGGCGGGTGGCCGAGGTTGTGCACCCGGGCCACCGTCTCCTGGCCGCGGTAGCAGCCCTTGCTCAGGTGCACGGCGGTCTCGATCCAGCCGACTTCGTGCGGGATGGTCCGGTGATCGGTGTCCAGGCCGAGCCTGGGTACCCGGGCGGCGATCCGCAAGGCCTCGAACGCCCACATGCCCGCCGCCGCGGCCCCCCGCCGCACCAGCTCACCGGCCGCCTCGGGCAGCAGGTCCCTGGCCGCCACCAGGTCAACGGACCCGAACGATCCCGGGTTGACCCTCGCCGCCACCGCGTCGAGCCCGGTGGCGAGATCGCCCCCCCGGGGACCGAGCACGGTGAGCACCGCGTAGTCCTGGCTGACGTCGGCCACCTCGACCCGCATCATGAACCGCATGGAGTCGAGGAACTGCGCCAGCGCCCCGACGGTACCCGGCTCCACGTGCACCCACACCGCGGCGCCGTCGTCGGCCAGCGTCAGGTGATGTTCGACATGCCCGGTCGGACTGAGGATGAGGGCCTGCGCGCTCGTGCCGGCCGCCAGCCCCTCCAGGTGCTGCGTGGTCAGGCTGTGCAGCCAGCTCAGCCGGTCCGGCCCGGTGATCTTCAGCACGCCGCGGTTGGACCGGTCGACGAATCCCGCCGACTCTTCGATCGCGCGCTGCTCGCGCATCGGGTCGCCGTAGTGCGCGGCGACACCCTCGTCCGGCCAGCTCGCCTCCACCGCGCCCGGCAGCGCTAGTAGCGGACTAGGGTCAGGCATGAGCGGCCTCCCGGCACTGCTCGCAGCGGCCGAATACGGTGAGGTGGCCTACGTCGGTCTCGAAGCCGTGGCGCTCGTCCAGGGCGGTGATCAGCGGGCGGATCGCGTCCGGGCCGATCTCGGTGATCCGGCCGCAGTCACGGCAGACCAGGTGCACGTGGTCGGCGTCGGTGGCCAGGTGGTAGGTGGGCGCCCCGTGCCCGAGGTGGGTGTGGGTGACCATGCCGATCTGCTCGAGCAGTTCCAGCGTGCGGTAGATGGTGGAGATGTTGACGCCGCGCGCGGTCTGCTGGACCTGGGCGCCGATCTCCTCCGGGGTGGCGTGATCGAGCCGGGCCACCGCCTCAAGGACGAGCTGGCGCTGCGGCGTCACCCGGTAGCCGCGAGCTCGCAGCTGCTCGTCCCACCCGCGCACGGTCACGCTCGGCGACGGTACCTCCCGGTCCATGGGCTCATACTAGTTCGCCCAGTGCGATCGGGTGCACGGCGAAATTCTCTTGCCTGTCCCCCCGCCTCGCGGCTAACGTGCGAGGTACGCGGGAAAGGAGGTGGTCCGAAAGCATGCATAGACAACGGACTCGTGAGGTGGCTGTCAGCTAGCCGCCTACCCGCCGGCATGACGTCCAGCGAGGCGGCGGCCGGCTAAAATCTGGCAGACACCGAGTCCCCGGGCTGGCCGACCTAGTCCAGTCGGCCCCGGCATGGCGCATGAGCGCGGTGCCGGAGTCGCCCGGGGACTTATTTTTGTGCCGTGGCTGCTGTGCTGCCGTGACTGCTCAGCCGATGCCGTCCTGCTCACCGACCAGGCTGACGTGCTTGAGCTGGGCCGACAAATGCGGCTGTAGCCCCTGGCCCACCGCCGCCAGGTCGTAGGCGTAAGCGAGATCGCCCCCCGCGAGCCCGTAGAGCCGGTGGCCCGCGGTCACCTCCTTGGCCGTGGCGGTGCGGGCCACCACATCGGTGGCCATCTCGATGCGGGTGCCGGATATCTCGCCCAGGTAGATCTCGACGATCCCGGTGGGATGCGCGAGCATCACCTCGATCTGGCTGTCCGGGCGCGGCCGCCAGTAGCCGGCCTCGGTGCCGAGCGGCGGCCCGATCCGTCCTTCTTCGTCGAGCCTCCAGGTCCGGCTGGTGTAGATCAGGAACGGCTTGCCGGTGTGGCTGAAGCTGATCTCCTGGCCGAACCGGAACGACTCGATGGTCGGGTATCCGCCGATGCCCGCGCCTTCCCAGCGCCCGAGCAGGAAGCTCAGTGCTTCCAGGTCGGGATGGGGCTCGAGGTCAGGATGCATCGCCACGCCGGCCTCCGGCCGTGAACACCCGCACCGCCACGTACAGGCACGCCGCGGCGGCCACGGCGAACACGCCGATCACGATCGCAGCGCTCAGCATGCCGTGCATAGCCCGCAGTGTACGGGCCGGCCGGCCGCGCCGTCCGGCGGCACGCCGGGTTAGAGTTTCTGCCATGCCCGAGCGTTCTCTGGTCATCAAGGTCACCGCAGGTAAGGACGATCCGGAGCGCTGCAACCAGGCCTTCACCATCGCCGCGGCCGCGGTGGCCAGCGGCGTCCCGGTCTCGCTGTGGCTCACCGGCGAGTCGGCCTGGTTCGGCCTGCCCGGCCGGGCGGAGGACTTCTCGCTCCCGCACGCCGCGCCGCTGGCCGACCTGCTGGCGGGGGTCCTCGCCGCGGGCTCGGTGACGGTGTGCACCCAGTGCGCGGCCCGGCGGAACATCGAGGCCGGCGACCTGATCAGCGGGATCAGGATCGCCGGGGCGGCCACGTTCGTCGCCGAGATCATGGCGGAGGGCGCTCAGGCCCTGGTCTACTGAGGCCCTGTTTACTAGGACGGGGGCGTGCCCTGGGCGGCCAGCCGGTCGGCGCGCAGCTTCAGCACCAGGTCCTCGTACCGCGGGTCGACCGGCGGCAGCGTGCCGACGACCCAGCCGAGCAGCATGTCGGCCAGGGCCGGGTTGCGGACGAGAGCGGGCCCGTGCAGGTAGGTGCCGACCACCCGGCCGGCGTACGCGCCCTCGGTCCCGTCCCCGTTGCCGACACCGGTGACCACGGTGGCCAGCGGCTTCGCTCCGGGGCCGCGCCTGGTCACGCCCTGGTGGTTCTCGAAACCGGTGAGCCGCTCGACGCCGAGCGCCGGATCGACGTCCGCGACTATCTCGCCCACGCCGCGCCGCTCACCCCGCCCGCTGCGGATGTCGAGCAGGCCGAGTCCGGGAACCGGCTCGCCTTCCACCCCGCCGAACTCGGTCCCCATGATCTGGTAGCCGGCGCAGACCGCGAAGATCACCGCGCCGCGGCCGGCGGCCGCGGCCAGCCCGCCGCCCGACGCCAGACGACGCGCGGCGAGGATCTGCGGCAGGTCCTCGCCGCCGCCGAGCAGGTAGATATCGCCATCAACGGGCACCCGCTGGTCGGAATTGACCTCGGCGATCTCGACCGGGAGGCCGCGCAGCCGGGCGCGGCGGGCCAGCACGAGCAGATTCCCCCGGTCGCCGTAGGTGCTCAGCAGGTCCGGGTAGACCCAGACCAGCCGGACGGCCGACGGTCCCGGGGGCTCGTACCCCGGCCCCGGCCGGTGCCGACCCAGACCCTCGCTCATCGTCCCTCCCCTAGCCGACGCGCCCGAGGGCCGCGCGGATCTGCTGGAACGCCGTGTAGTTGGCGATCACTTCCATGGACGGGCTGCGGGCCAGGCCGATCGCCTCATCGACGCTGCCGGCCACGCGGAAGGCCACGTCGTCGGCCTCCAGCCGGACCGCGAGGTCGAGCTTGCGCTCCCCGGCCACGAACACCGGACGGCCGCGCAGCCTGCGGTAGTCCACATCCCAGAGCCAGGAGGTGTCCTTCCCGTCCGGGGTCTGGGCGTTCACCGCCAGCAGGACAGGCACCGGCGGCGGCACCAGGATGTCCAGCGCTTCCAGCCAGCCGGCCGGGTTCTTGGCCAGCAGCAGCCGGAGCTCGGAGCCGTGCCGTTCCACCTGCGTGTACCGCCCGGCGACCGACCGCACTTGCGCCACCGCGCCCATCGCCTGCCCGGCGCTGATGCCGAATACCTCCGCCACGGCGAGCGCGACCACGGCGTTGGACCGGTTGGCCCGGCCGGGCAGGGCCAGGTCGAGCGGCCGTGACCGGCCGGAGGGGTCGATCACCTCCTCGCCCGCGAGCACCCAGCGGACCGGGGGACGCCGGTTCGAGCACTCGCCGCAGTGCCAGTCCTCGCCGTCGCGGCGCAGGTGCGATCCGCACTGCGGGCAGCACCAGGAGTCGTCGTGCCAGCGCTGGCCCGCGGCCACCCAGGTGACATGGCGAGCCTGTCCGGCGGCCCACGCCACCAGCGGGTCGTCCGCGTTCGCGATGACCCGGCACTCCGGAGCGGCGGCCAGCGCCGCCCGCCAGCGGCGCGCCAGCATCCAGATCTCCGCCGCGCGATCCATCTGGTCCCGGCTCAGGTTCAGCAGCACCACCACCCGGGCGCTGGTCGCCGTCAGCATCGCCGGCATGTACTTCTCGTCCACCTCGAGCACGGCCAGGGTGGCGTCCGGGGCCTTGGCGAGCGCGGCGACCAGGCCGGCCTCCATGTTCGCGCCGAAGGCGTTGGAGGCGATCTGCTGTCCCAGGGCGCCGAGCGCGGCCGTGACCAGCCTGGTCGTGGTGGTCTTCCCGTTCGTCCCGGTGATCAGGATGACCTGCCGGCCGCGAGCGAGCAGCGAGAGCAGATCGGGTTTCAGCCGCAGCCCGATGACCCCGCCGATGACCGACCCATCGCCACGGCCGGCCAGCCGGGACGCCCGGCCGGCCGCGCCGCCGACCGTGGTGGCCAGGCGGGCGCGGAGGGGGAGGCTGAACCGCCGGGATGGCGGGCTGCTAGTGCTCATCAGGGCCTGATGCTATCCGGTTGCGGTGTGGTGTACGTCCGGCCCAGGCCTGATGATCCGGTGCGGCCAGGACAGCACGACCTCGAGCCAGCCGGGCTGACGCCCGTGCCCGCCGGCGCCCATCATCCGGGCGGCGTGGCGCAACCGCAGCGGCGGGCTGATCCCGATCCCCGCCGTCGCGAGGTCGGCGTCCAGGGCCGCGCTCCCGTCCCGGCCGAGCAGGGCCGTACTGGCCGCCGTCCGGTTGCGCTGCGATTCCATCGCCAGCGGGTGCCGCCGCAACCCGCCGAGCCGGTCCGCGACCCGGATCCCCGGCCAGTCGGGCAGGCCGGCCAGGCCGAAGTCGAGCGGCGGCGCGATATCGTCGGGGCGGAGGCGGTCACGGCCGAGCGGGTGCAGCCGTTCCATCTCGTGCAGCCAGCGAAGCTGCGGGATGACCCAGACAGGCCCGGCGCGGACCGGGACCGCGGCACCGGCGGCCAGCATCCGGCCCGCCACCGCGGCGATCACCGCGGCCAGGCACCGCGGGTCGTAGCAGGGACGCAGGGCGGCCGCGCGAGCGTTGACCGCCGTGTCGACCACGATCGCCAGCAGGCACTCGCGACCGCGCGGGGTGAGCGCCTCCCAGCCGGCGCGCAGCGGGACCGGCACCCGGGGCACCGGCCTGCCGGTCAGGAAGGCCAGCACCAGCGTCTGTACCCAGAGACGGAGCCACGCCTGGCCGTGGTCTTCCGCGAGCAATCCGGCGGCGTTCAGCTCGTAGCCGTCACACGGGCGCCACCGGCAGCGCTCGCCGCACGCCGCCGACCTGCGCCCGGACAGCAGCGGGGACACCGCGGCCGCTCCGGCCGGCGGCGCCGCCGCCCGCAGCGGCCCGGACCGGTCGCCGCCAGCCACCGGGGCCACGATGATGTCCGCGCCCGCCAGCCGCAGGCCGGCCAGCAGGCGGCTGAACCAGGCGACGCCCCGGGGAGAGGCTCCCAGCCTGGCCGCCCCACCAGGGGTGGCGATGACGATGGCCGGCCGGGGGACCTCGTGGTCCGCGCGGCCTGGCTGCTCGGCCAGCCTGAGCAGCAGCACGCCGGCCAGGAAGGTGGCGGCCTCCTCGTCGGCTACCCCGCCGCTGGTCACGAGCACGTTCCCGTGCAGCAGCCGGGTGAGGTCGATCGGGTGCCCGCCTTCGAGGAAACGCCCGGCGGGCCCGGTCCACAGGGCGTCCAGGCGGGCCGCCAGGAAACCGCGGACGGCCGCCCGCATGCTCGTGCCGTAGCCGAGTTCTCCGATCGCGGCCAGGGTGGCGAGCCTGAGCTGGCGAAAAGAAGGGACCGCGGGGGATCCGGCCGCGCCGGGGCAGGCGGCGCCGGTGCGCATGTCCCAGCCGCCGTCCGCGTAGGCTCGCCGCAGCCCCGCCCGCAGCGCCCCGCCGACCGGCTCGGCGAGGCCGAACGCCGCCTCGAACAGCCCGGCCAGCCGGTCGGCGTGAGCCTGGACCGGATACCCGGGCCCGGGTTCGAGCGGGTTGACCGTGACCGGTACCGCCTGCGGATCCGCGATGTCGATGACGGTGACGTCGCCGGCCGCCGGCGCGAGATCGGTGGCCGGCCCGCCTAGGGCCAGCGCGAGCCACGGCGTCCGCGCCGAGCCGAGCCCGGCTAGCGTCGCCCCGGCATCCTGCACGATAGTCACCTTAAGTGAATATCAGCTTACTGTCAGCTACGCCACCGTTACCGGCGCGGAACCCACGGCGTTCGGCCGGCGTCCGCGCCCCAGGCGGGGCCGGTCAGGAGCGCCGCTTGCGCCAGTCCAGGCGCGGTGGCGGTGGCCCGAGGTTGGGCGGCGGCCGGCCTTGGCCGGAACGCCAGCTCGCCGGGCCCGGCGCGACGTCGCCAGGGCCGGCCGGTTCCCGCTCCGCCCCGGCACCGGGGATTCCTGGGGCCGGCCCGCCGTGGCACTCCTCGAGCGTCAGCTGGGTGGCGGCGCCCAGCCCGCCGATGCCCGGGTTGGTGTCGGCCAGGACCACCTGCCGGCCTCCCGGGCCCGCGTAGGTGAGGATCATCGCGCTGGCCGGGAGCTGCTGGAGCTCATGCTGCTCGACCAGGAATTCACGGGAGCGCTGCAGGGCCAGCGCGAGCGATTCGCTGTCGCCCGTCGCCTTGGATGTGGTCACCCCCCAGGCGGTGCTGGTGCTGAGGCTCGCGCTGACCGACTCGCTCTCGCTGCTGCTCCGCGAATCCCCGGTCTGGACGCTGCGGGAGAAGCTCGCCCGCGACGGCAGCAGCAGGCTGCCGTCGCTATGACCGTGCCCGGTGCTGCGGGACAGGCCCTCGCTTTGCGACCAGGAGGTGGCGGTCGAACTCGCCGAGCCGGTAGTGCTGGTGTACGCGTTGCCGGTGGTGTCCGTGACGGATACGCCGATCGTCTCGGTGAGCTGGGAGAGCACGAAGCGGTGCTCGGTACCGAGCTGCTCGCTCGCGGCCTTGGCGTCCTCGGCGTTCCCCAGCCGCATGAAGGCGACGGCCGCGTTGCCCCGGCCCAGCCGCTGCCTGATGTGCGGGGGGAGGCCTCGGCAGGCCAGCACGAGCCCGGTCGCCGACCGCTCGCACGCGTCGCCGAGCCGGTCGAGCACCTCGCCGCGCAGCTTGTCCGCGCCGAGCACGAACAGCGTGTGCTGCCAGGGCCGCCCCGGTTGCGTATCGCGCAGCAGGTGAGTCAGCGCGACCGTCAGGTAGGTGCCGAGCACCTTGCTCCCCACGGCGCCCACCCGCTGGCCCAGCGCGACCACGCGCAGCGCGCTGCGCGGCAGCGGCGCCGGCGCGGTGCCTACCGATGCGAGCTTGCGCAGCTGGGACTCCAGGATCCAGGCCCGTTCGAGGACCACGCGGTCGGTGGCGCCCCGGCCGAACATCGCGGTCAGCCGGTCCGCCTGCCCGGCCGTGATCAGCCCGGCGGCCATGTCGTCGCGCGGGTCGCCGGCCTGAGCCAGCGCCCGCAGCCCGGCGGCCACGCCGCCCACCGTGGCCTGACCGCCGAGCACGTCGATGACCCGCTCGAGCAGAGCGCTGTCAAGGGAGAGGTCCCGGGCCGACCCCTGCTCCTCGGTCACGCTGGCCGTCTGGGACAGCAGGTCGGCCAGGGCATCGCGGTCGAGCCCGGCGCTCAGGTCGAGCCTGGGCAGGTCATCAGGCAGCACCCAGACCAGCGGATCGATGCCCGAGGCCCGCGCGAAGCCGATCAGGTCCAGGGCGACCGAGCCCTCGGTCAGGTCGAGCACCGTGACCTCGCCGCCCGCGGCCAGCCGGCTCGCGCCGGCCGTGGTGAGCATCGCGGACCAGCCGGAAAGCGTGCCGCCGGCGATGTCCACGCGGTGCACTCCGTCCGGCGCGCAGACCGCGTACCAGCGCTTCTGATGCTCATAGGCGACCCGCAGGGCCTGCCATTCCCGCATCTGGGTGGCGTGCTCGGCCTGCCAGGCGAAAAGCCGGCTTTCCTGCGCGGCTCGCAGCTTGCCCACCCTGGCCCGTTCATCGGCCAGCCGCGACCGGAGCGCGCGCTCACCCTGCCAGATGGCGTACCCGCTGACCGCAGCGATCAGCGCACAGCAGATCACGCCGAGCCCGGCCACCAGGACGTCGAGCCAGCCGGCGGCACCGAGCACGATCGCGGTCAGGCCGAGCGCGGCGGCGATGCCGAAGGCCGCCTTCAGCGGCCGGTTGAGCAGGTTCTCCTCACGGCGCTGGGCCACCGCCCAGTCAGGGTTGAGCCGTTCTTGCTCCGGCGGGGTGGGCCGCCGCGGCGGCGGCCCCGGCTCCGGGTACGGGGTCGCGTACTGGTATCCAAGGCACAGCCGGCTGGCCGGGGATGACGTCATGTGCCCTCCCAGGCCCGCCTGGGCGCGGCGACGGTCCTGCCGCCGGCCTGGGGTACCCGGGCCCGGACCAGGAGGCCGCGCGGAACGAGCCGGGGCGGGTCCTTCACCGCCAGGAGGAATTCGCCATCGCGCAGCCCGGCCGGCCCGGCTGGGTCCGCCGCCGGTCCCGGGCCGGGATCCGCCGCGGCCGCCGAGTCCGGCGGACGGCCCGGGCCGGCTGACCCCAGCAGCAGCCGCGCCGCGGCGGCGTCCTCCATCCGGTGGGCCACCACGACGTTCACCAGGCCCGAGAGGTCGGCCGCGACCTGCGCCGACGTCGTGGCCGCGAGCACTGGCAACCCGGTGCCCTGACCGCGGGCGATCATTTCGGTGACGGGCTGCCGCGGCAGCGCGGCGCTCTCGGCCAGCCAGACGATCCCGTCGCCGTCGACGCCGATCCCGGTCAGCGCCGCTCCGGCGGCTAGCAGGTCCTGGCAGACCAGGCGGGTGAGCATGGCCGAGCTCTCCGCCCCGGGCGAAGGGTCCGGGCCGCCGAGCCGGAAGAGCACCACGGCGCGCTCGGCGACTGCGCGGCTGAGGTCGATTTCCGCCGCCGGCCCGGGTGGCCGCAGCCAGCGGCCGAACCGCGACGCGCGGAGTTCCCGCAGCTGCCGGCCGAGTTCGGCGATGGTGGCGGGCTCGGCGTTGATCAGGCTCGTCGATACCCGGGTTCGCTCGGCCAGCACCTCCCGCCGGGGGTAGACCGCGGGCACGTACTCCATCCGGGCTCGCATGGCGACGGGGTTGAGCAGGTGGATGACGTCGTCGAGCACCGGAATACGCGGGTCGCCCGGCGCGGCGTCGAGCAGCTCGAACACGTCCTCGAGGTAGGAGACGCAGCTGCGCCGGTACTGGCGGCCCGGTCCGTCCCAGCTGAGCATGGCGGTGATCAGCGCGGCGCGGCGTCCGGGGGCGCCGTGCCGGAACGGCTCGTAACAGGCTCCCTGGCCGCCGGCGGCCCCGTCCCCGCCGAACACCAGCAGCGGCGCGCCGGCCTCGGCGCAGACCGCGGCCAGCTTGCCGGTCAGCCCCGGATCGGCCGTGTGATCGACGGCGAGCACCGGTTTGCGCCGCCGCACGGCGGCGTGGACCAGCTGGAAGCCGGTGGTCAGCACGTCCGGCCCGGACGAACCGCACACGGCGACGCTTCCCGCCGCCTCGGCCCACGACAGCGCGACCCGGGCGCCTGACCCGGCGGCCACCCCCAGGCAGCTCCCGTCCCTGGTCACTACGCCGCCGGCCCGGATCGCGCGGACGGTGGCCGCGCGCCGGGCAGCCACGATCAGGCCGGGCCGGGCCGGGCTGAGGTCCCGCTCGTCGGTATGCAGCCAGCTCAGCCAGCCGGCCAGGACAGCCTCGGCGGTACCCGCCAGCAGGGCGAGCGGTAGCTGGCGTGGCAGCCAGGTCCCGATCCCGGCGAACGCGGCGGTGAAGTGCAGCAGATGGTCGGCCTGGTGACCGCCGGCGCCCAGGTAGTCCGCGATCCGGGCCGGCCCGGCGGTGAATCCGGCGGCCGCGGCCCGCGGCCCGGCCGCTACGGTCCACGCCAGCCCGGCCGCCGCCGGGACCGTCAGCCAGGACAGGCGCCACCGGGTCACCTTGGTGATCAGGTAGAGCACCGCAGCGAGAAGGATCGTCAGCTGAGCGAACAGCACGTGCACCAGAACCGCGACCACCACGCAGGCAGCCAGGATCTCGTCACGACGGGGCAGTCCCCTGGGGACGAGGTATCGGGCACGCCGTGGCATGTATTCCGCCTCTGTCACGACCTCGGCCGGCGTCTCGGCTCCCAGCGTCCCAGGTGTAACGCGCGCATGTCCAGGCAGGCACGCCCTCGGCGCGGCCAGATGTAAGAAGGGCGTTCTAATCTGAGCCTCAGTACTGTTACCCGCGATCATCAGCAACTCCGGTTTCAGCGGCGACGCTCAGGCCAGTGCGGTCACGATGCTGGCCCCGGCCAGCGCCAGCATGATCATCGCCGCGGCCCGGGTCAGCCAGGTCATGGGGATGATTTTCAGCAGGCTCCGGCCGCCGATGATGGCTCCCCCGGCCGCTACCCACAACGCCAGCACGGAACCTATCCCGACCGCGAGCGGATCGCTGTACCTGACCGCCAGGCTGACCGTGAGGATCTGGGTGAGGTCCCCGAATTCGGCGGCGAAGACGACCGCGAAGGCCATGCCTGCGACCGGGAAGAACCGGTCGCGGCGGCCATGGTCCGCGACGTCCTCGTCACCGCCCTGGCGCTGCTGGCGCCACAGCAGGACCGCCCCGATCAGGAACAAGACCCCAGCGGCCGCCTGGACCGGACGGTGCGGCAGCAACCCGAGCAGGCCTCCGGCGGTCACGGCCAGCGCGACGTGCACGGTGAAGGCGGCGGCGGCGCCCGCGAACACGAAGGCCGGCCGGTACCGGCTGCCCATGACCAGGCAGGCAAGCACGGTCTTGTCCGGCAGCTCCGCGGGCAAGATGATCAGGAAGGCCGCTCCGGCGGCTGCTGGATTCATGGGGAACCCGTCGAGTCGGGCCAGGCCGGGGGCCTGGGGGCCTCCGGCTCGGCAGCTGGTCACTGCGGCCGAAGGTCTCACTCAGACCGTCATGGTCCCCGGGGACCGGGCCCGGCAGTCCGGGCCGAGATTGTCGACCGCCCGGCGATGGAGCTACTCCCCTTCGCTGGTCCCCATGCTAGTCCAGGAGGACCGCGCTGGCTAAGGCGTGCCGACCGGCGCCTCGGTCGTGTCGATCGCGATCCTGAACAACTCCGGCTTCAGCATGACCACGGTGAGCCCGGCCGGGTCGCCGGTGGCGGCGTCGTCGAACCTGACCGTGACCGTGATCACCGGCTGCCCGGGTGACAGCCGCAGGCTGCGGGCGACGGACGGCTGAGGAGGGCACATTTCGACGCTCGCCGCGGCGGCGGGCCAGGTGTTCAGCACCGAGCCGAGCGTGGTGAACTCCTGGTCCGCCTCCTGGCCAGGTTCCTCGCCGGCGAGCGGTTCGTTCAGGTAGGCGGTGGACACGGCGGCCGGGTCGCCCGCGGACACCCAGACGCACCGGACCACGCGGACGGGTGCGCCGGACGGCAGCCGCAGCGCCCAGGCGACATCCTGGGGTGCCTCGCGGCGCGAGACGTGCCGGGTCTGGCAGGCGATCGTGCCGCCCATCGGATCCAGCCGCGTGCCCAGCCCGGCCGCCCCCTCGACGGGGATCCAGTAGTCGGCCGGGCTGGCCCGGTAGAGCTGCCCGTCGGGCAGCCGCCGGACGAGAGACCGGCGGGCGAGATCGCCGAGCGCGGCGTCGATCTCGGTCAGGCCGACGTTGTATCGCCTGGCCAGCGCGGTGCGCCGGGGCAAGCGCCAGCCCGGTTCCCGGTGCACGAGCGCGGCGGCCATCCGGTCAGCGAGGACCGTGGCGGCCCGGGCCGGCGCATGCGCTCCGTCCGCGGCGGCGTCACCCGGCGGCGACGCCTCGGCCGGGGGCGAGGCTGCCTGCAAGGGGACCGGGTCGTCATGCCCGGCGGCGCCAGCCGTCATCCGGCACATCGCGATCGGGCCGGGATCCCCCTGGGCGCGGAGACGGACGGGGCAGACGGAAGCGCCGCGGCAGACGGGAGCGCCGCGGCAGACGGGAGCATCGCGGCGGCGGCCTTTCCCGCATCCAACGACAATTTGGCCCTCACCCGTTTCGACCGATGCGCGTACGGCAAGATCCTGCCTGTCCACGCCCATTGTTATTCACCTCAGGTGAACAGGAGTTAAATAAAAGAGGAACGAACAGACGGCCACTTGATGTCATATAGCTGAACAATGGCTTCGGCAGGGCGCCCCTGATCGCCAGGCCCGCGGCAGGCAGGACTACCGCCCGCCGGGCGGCGAGCTGCGGATACGGGCCCGGCCGCCGCGACGACCAGCACGAGGCGCGACGGGAACGCACAGGTCAGCGACGGTACACGGCGTCCTGCGGGTTCGTGCCGCCGGCCGGCCGGCCCGGCCGGACATCGGCCGGATGGGCAGCCGAGGGGGCCGTACGGGCGGTCAGCGCGCCACTTCCAGCCTGCCGGTCAGCCGCCCGTCAGGCCAAGACACCATAAGTTTACTTTCTGGCCCCTCTTTGTCCACTTTCCGTTTGTCCGCGGGTATTGTCGGCGCGGCCAAACTGTACTGGCACACCACGGTTTACCGGCTGACCGGCCGCCCGAGGCTGCACTCACTGCGGCCGGAATAATAGAGGAGTACTAAATATGCAGCTTCGATGCAGACAGCAGGTCACGACGGCGGGGGTTGCCGTCGTCGCGTTGGCGCTCACCCTCGGCGCGTGCTCCTCGTCGAGCAGCACCTCCTCACCGGGCGGCGGCTCGTCGTCGGGCGGGGGCTCCTCGTCGAGCAGCGCCGCCCTCTCCGGCACGCTCAACGGAAGCGGATCGACCTTCCAGCTCACCTTCCAGCAGGAGGCCATCTCGAGCTTCAAGTCGGTCCAGTCCGGCATGACGGTCAACTACGGCGGCGGCGGCTCGGGCAAGGGACGGACGGACCTGGCCGCGGGCACCGTTAACTTCGCCGGCTCGGACTCACCGATCCCCTCCGCCGAGCAGTCGGGCTTCAATGGCAAGACGGTCCTCTACTTCCCCGTCGTGATCGGCCCGATCACGCTGTCCTACAACCTGTCCGGGGTCAGCAAGCTGCAGCTGTCGGCGCCCGTCATCGCCGGCATCTTCGACGGCAAGATAAAGACGTGGAACGACCCGGCGATCAAGGCCGATAACCCGGGTGCCACCCTGCCCGGCACCTCGATCTCCCTCGCCGTCCGCTCCGACTCGTCGGGCACCACCGCCAACTTCTCCAAGTTCCTCGTGAAGGGCGCGGGAAGCGGTTGGACGCTCGGCAGCAGCTCGACCATCAAGTGGCCCGCCAACAGCCACGCTGGCAGCGGCAACGCCGGGGTGGCGCAGATCATCAAGTCCACCCCCGGGGCCATCGGGTATGTGGACTACGCCACCGCCAAGGCCTCCAGCCTGAGCTTCGCCTCGGTCAAGAACAAGGCGGGCAGTTACGTCGCGCCGTCGGACACGGCTGCCTCGGCCGCGGCCGGCCAGGCCACCGTCGCGGCCGACCTGACGTTCAGCGCGGTATGGGCGCCTGGTGCCAGCTCGTACCCGATCACCTACCAGTCGTGGGACCTGGTCTACGCGACTCAGCCGAACGCCGCTACGGCCAAGATGCTTCAGGCGTACCTCGGCTACCTGCTCGGCGACGGCCAGAAACTGCTCACCCAGCTGGGTTACGCGCCGCTGCCCGCCAACATCGACCAGCAGGCCCAGGCGCAGCTGAGCAAGATCGGCAGCTAGTGGTGAGCGTTGTGACGCACGCAGACCGGGCCAGCTGGTCGTCGTGAGCGCTGTGACGCAGGTGGATCCGGCCGGGCCGACCAGGCCGGCCGGATCCACCGGTACCCTGATCAGGCAGCGCCCGCTCGGCGACCGCGGTTTCCAGGGTCTCGCGCTCGCGGCCGGCCTGCTGGTGCTGGTGATCCTCGTCCTGATCGCCATCTCCACCAGCCAGCAGGCCACGTCGTGGTTCAGCACCGAGGGCCTGAAGATCTTCTCGACCAACTGGGACCCCGCGGCCAACCAGTTCGGCGCGCTGGCCTTCATCTACGGCACGGCCATCACGGGCGTGATCGCGCTCGCGATCGCCGTCCCGGTCAGCGTGGGCATCGCCCTGCTCCTGAACGAGGTCGTGCCGTACCGGTGGGCGCGGCCGATCGTGTACGTGATCGACCTCCTGGCGGTGGTCCCGTCCGTGGTCTGGGGCCTGTGGGGAATCCTGGTGTTCGCGCCCTGGGTCCAGCACGTCTACGCCTCGATAGCCTCAGGCGTCGGCGGCGTCCCGGTGCTCGGCTCGTTGTTCGGGTCGCCCACCAGCGGGGCCTCGTTCTTCACCTGCGGCATCATCCTGGCCTTCATGATCACGCCGATCGTGACCTCGCTGTCGCGCGAGGTCATCGCGACGGTGCCGGCGATCGACAAGGAGGGCGCTTACGCGCTGGGCGCCACCCGGCTGGAGATGATCCGCGGTGCCGTCTGGCCGCACAGCCAGGGCGGCGTCGTCGGGGCGGTGCTGCTCGGGCTGGGCCGGGCGATGGGCGAGACGATCGCGGCCGCCCTGGTGATCGGCGCGTCGCCCACGATCACCTCGCATCTGTTCGCTTCCGGCTACAACATGCCCGCGGTCATCGCGAACCAGTTCGGCGAGTCCTCCGGCGTGTTCCGCTCCGCGCTGATGGGGATCGGCGTGCTCTTGTTCGTCCTGACGATTATCGTCAACGTGGTCGCCCGCGGGGTCGTGGAGCGCTCCGCCCGACGGAAGCGGGGTGCCTGATGACCGCCGCCACCGAGCAGCAGAAGCTCGACCTGCGAGAGCCGGCGGGCTGGCGGCGCACCAGCAGCCGCATCGCGACCGCCCTGATGGTGTTCGCGTTCGTGCTGGCGATCATCCCGCTGGGATTCGTCCTGTACACGGTGATCGCCAAGGGCGCCTCGATCATCAGCTGGTCCTTCCTGACCGGCGGCCCGATCCCGCCGAACGTGCTGCCCGCGGGTGTGGGCGGCATGGGGCCTGCGGTGCTCGGCACGCTCGAGATCACGGGCCTGGCCACGGTCATGGCCGTGCCGCTCGGCGTGCTTGGCGCGGTCTACATCAACGAGTACGGCGGCAAGGGCCCGCTGGCGCGGTTCATCGGGTTCATGGCCGACGTGATGACCGGCGTGCCATCGATCGTGATGGGCCTGTTCATCTTCTCGATCTGGGTGCTGCACTTCGGCTATTCGGGCCTGGCCGGCGCCTTCGCCCTGGGCTGCCTGATGCTACCGGTCGTGATCCGCTCCAGCGACGAGATGCTGAGGCTGGTGCCGGACTCGCTGCGCGAGGCGAGCTACGCCCTCGGGGCCACCAAGGCCCGCGTGACGATGACCGTGGTGCTCCCGGCCGCCGTCGGCGGCATCGTCAGCGGCGCGCTGCTCGCCGTCGCCCGGGCCGCGGGCGAGACGGCGCCGCTGCTCTTCACCATCCTCACGGTGACTCGAAACAACACCAACGTGTTCAGCGGCGCCAACACCGCGCTGTCCACGCAGATCTTCGCGAACGCGTCACAGCCGTTCACCGGCGCACAGGCCCGCGCCTGGGGCGCGGCGCTGACACTCATCGCAATCGCGTTTATTCTCATGATTGCCGCCCGTATCGTCACCGCACGATTCACCAGGTACTCGCGCTAGGAACGTGATGGAACAGTCCGAACAGAACGTCGTCAGTACCCGCCTGCCCAAGCCGGCGGCCCTGCAGGACATGCAGCCGTCGGACACGCCTGTCTCCGATACGCCCGGTGCATCCGTCTTCGCCACGAAGAACGTCTCGATCTACTACGGCTCCTTCCGGGCCGTAACGGACGTATCACTGAGCATCTACGAGAACGAGATCACGGCGTTCATCGGCCCGTCCGGGTGCGGCAAGACGACGGTGCTGCGGACGCTGAACCGGATGAACGATCTCATCCCGACCGCTCGCGTCGAGGGTGACGTGCACTACCGCGGGGCGTCGCTCTATCACAAGGACGTCTCGGCGACGGCCGTGCGCCGGCGCATCGGCATGGTCTTCCAGAAGCCGAACCCGTTCCCCAAGTCGATCTATGACAACGTCGCCTACGGGCCGCGTATCAACGGCCAGCGCAACAAGGGCAAGCTGGACGAGATCGTCGAGCGCTCGCTGCGCCAGGCCGCGCTGTGGGACGAGGTGAAGGACCGCCTGAACAAGTCGGGTCTGAGCCTGTCCGGCGGGCAGGCCCAGCGGCTGTGCATCGCCCGCACGCTCGCCGTCGAGCCGGATGTCGTCCTCATGGACGAGCCCTGCTCGGCGCTCGACCCGATCGCGACGGGCCGGATCGAGGATCTGATGCGGGAGATCAAGTCGCGGTACACCATCGTCATCGTCACGCACAACATGCAGCAGGCCACGCGGGTCAGCGACCGCACCGCCTTCTACTCCGTGCTCCGCGACGAGAAGAGCGATATCCGCACGGGCGTCCTGGTCGAGTACGGCCGGACCGCGCAGATCTTCGAGGACCCGGACGACAGCCGTACCCAGGCCTACGTCACCGGCCGGGTGGGCTGAGGCCTAGCGAGTCCCGGGGGATCACCGCCGCGGGGCAGCCGAAGACAGGGCCGAGAATCCCGGGAAGGCGGAACGCAAGACCTGCCAGGCAGAGCCAGGCAGGCTAGTCCATCGAGGATCCGGCGGCGGATCCGGCCAGGTAGACGACGCGGCGGGCGATGTTGACCGCGTGGTCGCCCAGGCGCTCGTAGAAGCGGGCTACCAGCGTCATCTCCATCGTCACCGGTAGCGCCATCCGTCCTGAGGCAAGTTCGGCCAGCAGGCTGGCGTGCAGCTCATCCATCTCGTCATCGCGGCTTTCCAGTGCCGACGCGGCGGAACGGTCGCGCTGGTACCAGGAGTCCACGGCCTGGCGCCACATCTCGGAGGCGAGGGTCCCCATTCGCTCGACTAGCCCTCGGGTGCGCGGCGAGAGTTCGCCGCCGAGGACGTGGTTGGCCAGGGAGGCGATCTGCATGACCAGGTCGTGGGAGCGTTCGAGCTCGGGGACGATGCGCAGCACGGACAGCAGGAAGCGCAGGTCCGAGGCGACCGGGGCCTGCAACAGGATCTCCCGGTTGACGAGTTGCTCGATCTCCTGGTAAAGCGCGTCGATGATCTGCTCGCGCTCGGCCAGCACCCGGAGCACCTCGTGGTTGCCGGTCAGGAGCGCTTCTGTTGCCCCGGGCAGATCCTCGGCGACCATGGCGAACAGCTCGATGACCTTGGCTTCGATGGCCTCGAGGTCATGCTGGAATTCCTGGCGCTGCTCGCCCACACGCAAAGCCTAGTGGAAGCCGCGCCGGCGCTCTAGGCCATCTGAACCGGGAAGGCCCGCTGAGTGACCCCGGGCGCGGGAATACCCGGCACCATCCCGAGTTATACGGGTGGGGGTATATGTCAGGCAGAACCGCAACTTCGTGAGGGAACGTCATGAGCACCATCGCACTGACCGAGGACACGTTCGAGGACACGGTCACCAAGTCCGGGATCACGCTGGTGGACTGGTGGGCGTCCTGGTGCGGGCCGTGCCGCATGTTCGCGCCGGTCTTCCAGGCCGCCAGCGAGCAGCACCAGGACATCACCTTCGGCAAGATCGACACCGAGGACCAGCCCGGGCTGTCCGCCGCCGCGCGGATCAGCTCCATCCCGACCCTGATGGCGTTCCGCGACGGAATCCTGGTCTTCTCCCAGCCCGGCGCGCTGCCCGCCGCCGCCCTGGAGCAGCTCATCCAGGCTGTCCGCGATCTCGACATGGACGAGGTCCGCGGCAAGCTCGCCCGGCAGGAAGCAGCGGAGGCACACCGATGAGCTACGGCACGAGCATCGTCCTGAACCTCCCGTACGCCGACGCGGTCAACCGCGTCCGCGCCGCCCTGAAAGAGCAGGGCTTCGGCGTGCTCACCGAGATCGACGTCACGGCCACCATGGCGGCCAAGCTCGGCGAGCAGATGGAGGATTACGTCATCCTCGGCGCCTGCAATCCGCCGTTCGCCTACCGGGCGCTGGGTATCGACCGCGGCATCGGGCTGCTGCTGCCGTGCAACGTGGTCGTCCGCGCCACCGAGGCCGGCACGCTAGTCGAGGCGCTCGACCCGCAGATCATGGTCACCCTCACCGGGCGGCCGGAGCTCAAGCCCGTCGCAGACGAGGTCGCGCGCCGCCTGGCCGACGCCCTGACCAGCGTCGCTTCATGACACCGTAAGCCCAGGAAAAGTGGAGGCAGGCCATGTCCAGCCCGACCTCCGGCGCCGACAGCGCCGGTCATCACCATCACGTCAGCGTCCGGACCACATGCGGCCGGGAGATCCGGGTAGGCCATCTCGCCCTGGGCGGAGGCCCCAGTCCGGCCCAGCGCGTCAGCCTCTGCATCAGCGCCTCATCCGACGTCGAGGACAGCACCTGGGCCGGGCTCACCGCCGGTGAGGCACGGCAGCTCGCCGCGGCCCTTCTCGTGCACGCGGCCAGCTGCGACCACTGGACGCGCGCGCCGCGGTAGGCGGCCGCGGCCCGGCTGCCGAAGGCAGCCGCTCAGCTGAGCCGCGGCCCGTTCGGATCGGGGACCCCGCTCAGCGGCAGGTGCACCGCTTGTCCTGCGGCACGGCAGCGAGCACCTGGTCGGCGTGCTCACCGCAGCCACGCCAGGTGATCTTGTGGCAACGGTCACACACGGCAGGACTGCACACGAAGGTTCTCCTTTGTCTCGCACGGACCTGCATACTCACCACCTGCCCTAATATACCCCCAGGGGTATTAGGGCAAGGGCTTGCTGGCGATCTTCCGCCGCATCGAGCGCACGCTCTTGGCGTCCTTCCGGCTGGTCGAACGTCAAGGACTGGTTACGTCGCCGCGTGCGCCAGCGGGCCGTTTACCGGCAGGCCCGCGCGGGCGGCGCGGTCGAACTCGTCGTCCACGGCGACGACCGTCCGGCCCGCGGCGTCCAGGAAGGACGCGGCGACGGAGGCGCGGTATCCCGCCTCGCAGTGCACCCAGACCTCGCCCGCGGGCACCTCCGCCAGGCGGGCGGGCAGCTGGTGCAGCGGAATATGGACGGCGCCGCCGATGTGAGCCTGGGCCCATTCCTGGTCGCGGCGCACGTCCAGGATGACGACGTCGCGGTGGCGGCGGACCGCCTCGAGGTCGGCGAAGTCCGCGACCGGGTAGCTGCGCAGCACCCCGCCGCCAGCCCAGTCGGCCGGGTGCCCGGTGGCCGCCGCGGCGGGGCGGTCGATGCCGACCCGCACCAGCTCACGCTGGGCTTCGGCCACCTGCTCCGGATTATGGCCCAGCAGGGTCAGCGGCGTGTCCCAGGGGATCAGCCAGCCCAGGTAGGTGGCGAAGGTGCCGTCGAGGTCGAAGCTGAGGGTGCCGGCCACGTGCCCGGCGGCGAAGGCCCGCCGGGCCCGGAGGTCCACCACCCACTCTCCCGCGTCGATCCGGCGCCGCAACTCGGCGGCGTCCGCGCGGCGCGGCGGCGACAGGTCGGGCCCGGACGGCCCGGCGGCATTGGCCGGGCCCATGTGCGCGTAGTAGGCGGGATAAGCGTCGAGCCCGGACAGCAGCTCGCTCACGTACCGGTCCTCGGCCAGGATCAGTACCGGGTTGACGCGCCGCTCCCGGCCGATCGTCGAGGCGCTGCCCTCGGCCTGGGTCGCCGAGCAGAAGCTGCCGAACCCGTGGGTGGGATACAGGTCCGCGTCCGGCAGCTCCGCGGCCAGGCGATGCGCCGACGCGAACTGGGCGTGCGCCAGTTCGGCGGCGTGGACGCGGCCGAGCAGGTCCGGCCGCCCGGTCGAGCCGTACAGCAGCGACCCGCCGGTGAACACCGCGTGCGCGTGCCTGGCGGCTTCCAGCGCGTACGACAGGTGGGTGAACGTGTGCCCCGGGGTGGCCAGGACCCGTATCCGCATCACCGCGCTGACGTCGATGACGTCCCCGTCGGTGACCGGCACCCGGTCGAAGGCCACCTCGTCGGCCGCGTTCACGTGGTAGGCCGCCCCGGTGGCGAGGGCCAGGGCCAGCCCGCCGGTCACGTAGTCGTTGTGCAGATGGGTCTCGAAGACGTGGGTGATCCGGACCCCCCGGGCCGCGGCCAGGGCCAGCACCCGGTCGATGTCCCGCTGCGGGTCGACGACCAGGGCGACCTCCCCGTCATGGGCGAGGTAACTGCGGTCGCCCAGCGCGGGCGTATCGATGGCCACGACCTCGACGCCGGATCCTGCCGTGGTGCTCATGACGCGTGCTCCCTTCGCGCCGCCAGGAACATATACCCCTGGGGGTATTAACCAATGTACGACTTGCCGGCCGCCGGCGCAAACTGCCCGGCCAGGACGTGCCAGGGCGCCGACGGCATACAAATCTCCCTTGTATCCATACAAGGGCACGCCGGCTATCTGGCTGTTCCCTGATCGGCTTACCGTGAGGTATGGCCGTTTCCGACCTGCCGTCGCCGCGCTGGGTCAAGGTGCTCGACCAGACCAGGTGCATCGGGTGCCATGCCTGCACGACCGCGTGCAAGAGCGAGAACGAGGTGCCGGTCGGGGTCACGAGGACCTACGTCAAGTCGGTGGACGTCGGGGTGTTCCCGCAGGTCCGCCGCGCGTTCCAGGTGACCAGGTGCAACCAGTGCGAGGACGCGCCGTGCGTGGCGGCGTGCCCGACCCGGGCCATGTACCGGCGCGAGGACGGCATCGTCGACTTCGACAAGAGCATCTGCATCGGCTGCAAGGCGTGCATGGCCGCCTGCCCCTACGACGCGATCTTCATCAACCCCGAGGACCACTCGGCGGAGAAGTGCAACCTGTGCGCCCACCGCCTGGACATGGGCCTGGAGCCGGCCTGCGTCACCGTCTGTCCCACCGAGGCGATCCTGGTCGGGGACCTGAACGACCCGGCGTCGAAGGCCGCGCAGGTCGTCAACACCGAAGCGGTCCAGGTCCGCAAGCCGGAGAAGGACACCCGGCCCGGCGTCTTCTACAAGGGCGCGCACGCCGCGACGCTGGACCCGCTGGCGGCCCGGCGGCCCGACGGCGGGCTGTTCGCGTGGGCCACCCAGGGCGTACCGGGTCCGCAGCTCGTCACGTCGGGTCACCCGGGCCGGCCGGCCTCGTCCGCCGCCGCGCTGCTGTCCTATGACGTGCCGCACGCCGCGCCGTGGGGCTGGCGGGTCAGCCTGTACACCTGGACGAAATCCATCGCCGCCGGCGGCTTCGCGGTGCCGGTCGCGCTCGCCTTCGCGGGCCTCCTCGGCTGGGGGAACGACGCGGTGCGCTGGGCCGCGCCGGTGCTGGCGCTGGCGTTCCTGGCGGCGACCGGCGCGCTGCTGATCTCCGATCTCAAGCACCCGCTGCGGTTCTACCTGATCTTCACCCGGCATCACTGGCGGAGCTGGCTGGTCCGCGGGTCGGTCATCATCGGCGGCTACGGCGGGGCCGTGGCCCTGTACCTGGCCGCGGCCCTGGCCGGTGCCACCGCGGCCCGGCAGGTCGCGGGCGGTCTCGGGCTGCCCCTCGCGCTCGCCGCCGCCGTTTACACCGCGTACCTGTTCGCGCAGGCCAAGGCGCGCGACATGTGGCAGAGCCCGCTGCTGGCCCCGCACCTGGCCGTGCAGGCGGCGCTGGCGGGCGCCGCGGCGACGCTGCCGCTGCTGGCGTGGCTGGCGCCGGGGCACGCGGTGACCGCCGACGAGACAATCCTGGCCGTCGCCGCCGCGACCCATCTGGCGCTGGTCGCCGGCGAGATCACGCTGCCCCACGTCACCGCCCACGCCCGCCTGGCGACCCGCGAGCTGACCCGGGGCAGGCACCGCCGCCCGTTCGGCACCGGACTTGTTCTTATCGCGGCCGCGGTGGCGGCACCGTGGATCGGGACCCTGGCCGCCCCGCTCGCGCTGGCCGGGCTGCTCGCCTACGAGCACGCCTACGTGCAAGCCGGCCAGTCCGTACCGCTCGCCTAGCAAGGAGGTCGGTTCCGTGGGCACCCCCGAGGACATCAGCCTGGACGAGCTCGGGCGCCGGGTATCGGCCGCCCGGACCGCGACCGAGGCGCGCGGGGAGACCTTCTACCAGGGGGCGAGCCGGGTGCACCTGGCCGCGTTTCCGCCCAGGGAACGCTGGGACGACTGGGTGGAGCTGTCCTCCCGGGCCTGGCCGGCCCGCGAGGAGCGGCACTACATGCTCGTCCCCACCACCTGCTTCAACTGCGAGTCCGCGTGCGGGCTGCTCGCCTACGTGGACCGGGAAACCGGGCAGGTCCGCAAGTTCGAGGGCAACCCCGAGCATCCCGGCTCGCGCGGCCGGAACTGCGCCAAGGGCCCGGCGACGATCAACCAGGTCACCGACCCGGACCGGATCCTGTACCCGATGAAGCGGTCCGGCCCGCGCGGCGGCGGCCGGTGGGAGCGGGTCAGCTGGGACGAGGCCCTGGACGCGCTGGCGGCCCGGATCCGCGCCGCGATCACCGAGGGCCGGCCCAACGAGATCATGGTGCACCTCGGGCGGCCAGGGGAGGACGGATACACCGAACGGGTGCTGGCCAGCTGGGGCGTCGACGGCCACAACTCGCACACCAACGTCTGCTCGAGCGGCGGGCGGACCGGGTTCCAGTTCTGGATGGGGATCGACCGGCCCAGCCCGGATCACGCCCACGCCAAGGTCATCTACCTGATCAGCTCGCACCTGGAATCCGGGCACTACTTCAACCCGCACGCGCAGCGGATCACCGAGGCCCGGCGCAGCGGCGCCAAGGTCATCGTCCTGGACACCCGGCTGTCCAACACCGCCACCCACGCGGACTACTGGCTGTCGCCGCAGCCGGGCAGCGAGGCGGCGATCAACCTGGCCATCGCCGGCCACCTGATCCGGACCCGCCGCTACGACCGCGACTTCGTCCGCCGCTGGTGGAACTGGGCCGAGTACCTCACCGCGTGCCATCCGGGCACGCCGGTCACCTTCGAGGCGTTCGAGGACATCCTGGCCGGGCTGTACGCCGACTTCACGTTCGGCTTCGCCGCCGCCGAATCGGGGATCGACCCCGGGGTCCTCGCCGAGGTCGCCTCGGTGGTGGCCGACGCCGGGAGCCGCTTCTCCTGCCACTCGTGGCGATCCGCGGCCGCGGGCAACCTCGGCGGGTGGCAGGTGTCCCGGACGCTGTTCCTCATCTCCGCGCTGCTCGGCGCGGTGGCCACCGAGGGCGGCACGTTCCCCAACGCGTGGAACAAGTTCGTGCCGCGCCCGATTCACCTGCCGCCGCACCCGGACGTGTGGCAGGAGCTGTCCTGGCCGCTGGAGTACCCGCTGGCCCAGAACGAGATGTCGTTCCTGCTGCCGCACTTCCTCAAGGACGGCCGCGGGCGGCTGGACACCTACTTCATCCGCGTCTACAACCCCGTGTGGACGAACCCCGACGGGCTCAGCTGGATGGAGGCTCTGTGCGACGAGGACAAGGTCGGCTGCTTCGTCGCGCTGACCCCGACCTGGAACGAATCGGCCTGGTTCGCCGACTACGTGCTGCCCATGGGACACGGCTCCGAGCGGCACGACACCCACTCCTACGAGCAGTACGACGGCCAGTGGGTCGGGTTCAGGCAGCCCGTGCTGCGGGCCGCGCGGTCCCGCCTGGGCACGCAGGTGACCGACACGCGCCAGGTGAACCCCGGTGAGGTGTGGGAGGAGAACGAGTTCTGGATCGAGCTGTCCTGGCGCATCGACCCGGACGGCTCGCTCGGCATCCGGCAGTACCACGAGTCGCGCGCGCACCCCGGCCGCAAGCTCACCGTGGATGAGTACTACGGCTGGATGTTCGCCAACTCCGTGCCCGGCCTGCCCGAGCGCGCCGCCGCCGAGGACCTGTCACCGCTGGAGTGGATGCGCCGCTACGGCGCGTTCGAGATCAGCCGCGGCCAGGGTGCCCAGCACGAGCAGCAGGTGCCGGCCGCCGAGCTCGCCGACCTGCACGTGAGCCCGGCCGGCCGGGTATACACCTCCGCCGCGGCACCGCCGAGCGCCAACATCGTGCCCGCCGGGGCGCCCGGACCGGACGAGGCGGGTCGCCGGGCGGCCGGCGTCATGGTCGACGGGGTGGTCCGGCGGGGTTTCCCGACGCCGTCCGGGCGGCTGGAGTTCTGGTCCTCGACGCTGGCCGCGTGGGGCTGGCCGGAGCAGGCGCTGCCCGGCTACATCCGCAGTCACGTGCACCCCTCGCGGCTCGCGGCGGACCAGGTGGTGCTGCTGTCCACGTTCCGGCTGCCGACCCAGATCCATACCCGGTCGGCGAACGCCAAATGGCTGGACGAGCTCGCGCACACCAACCCGGTCTGGATCCATCCGGCCGACGCGGCCAGGCTCGGCATCGGCGGCACCGGTGACCTGGTGCGGGTGGAAACAGAGATCGGCTACTTCGTGGCGAAGGCCTGGATCACCGAGGGGATCAGGCCGGGAGTGGTGGCGTGCAGCCACCATATGGGCCGCTGGCGGCTGGACGCCGGACCGCGCGGAGCGGGGGGCATGATGGCCACCGTCAGCCTGCGGCACGGCGACGACGGCTGGCAGATGGAACGGCGTGCGCCAGCCGGGCCGCATGTGTCGGCCGATCCGGACAGCCAGCGGATCTGGTGGAACGACACCGGTGTCCACCAGAACCTGGCGTTCAGCGTCCACCCGGACCCGATCTCCGGCATGCACTGCTGGCACCAGGCCGTCCGGGTCCGTCCCGCCGCCACGGGCGACCGGCACGGCGACATCGCGGTGGACACCGGCCGGGCGCACGAGGTCTACCAGCGGTGGCTGCGGCAGACCCGGCCGGCCGGGCAGGTCTCACCCGACGGCACCCGCCGCCCGCGCTGGCTGATGCGCCCGCTCAAGCCGGCCGCCCCGGCCTTCGTGATCCCCGCGGGGGCCGGGCAGACGGGAACGCGATCGTGACGGGGGCGGCCGCATCCCCGGCGGCGGGGCGGTGGGAGCTGTTCCGCGCGCTGGGCGCCGTGGCCGGCGAACCGGCTGACGCCAGGGCCGCCTGCACCGCCCTCGGCTGGGCGGGGCCCGATAACGCCAGCCATACGGAGGTATTCGTCCTCAACTGCCCGCCCTACGCCTCGGTCTACCTGGGCGCCGAGGGCGGCCTCGGCGGCGATGCCGCCGACCGGGCCGCCGGGTTCTGGCGCGCCATCGGCATCGCGCCGCCCGCGGAGCCAGACCATCTGGCCAGCCTGCTCGGCCTGTACGCGTCGCTCGGCGAGGCGGCCGGCGACACCCGCACGGCCGCGACCGCCGACGCGCTCACCCGGGCCCGGCACGCGCTGTTCTGGGAGCACCTGTGGCCCTGGCTGCCCGGCTACCTCCACGCCGTCGCCGATCTCGGGGCCCCCGGCCTGACGCCCTGGGCCCGCCTGGCCAGGCGGGCACTGCAAGCCGAGCGCGACGCCCACCCCGGCGGGTGGCTGCCGCTGGCCCTGCGCGGCGCGCCGGAACCAGGCCCGGCCGGCGCCAGCCTGGACGCCCTGCTGGACCTGCTCACCTGTCCGGTCCGGAGCGGTTTCATCCTCACCCGCCGCGACCTGGCCGCCGGCGCCGATACGGCGGGCGCCGGCTACCGGATCGGCGAACGGCGCTTCACCCTGCGGGCCCTGCTGGAACAGGCTCCGGCCGGCACCCTGAGCTGGCTGGCCGGCCAGGCCGCGCGGTGGGCCCGGCGGCATGCTGTCCCGCCGCCCCGGCCCGGCGGCGGCCCGCGGCCACGCGACATCACCCTGGCCTGGTGGGCGCGTCGGGCCGGCCATACCGCGCGCATCCTCGCCGGAACCGCGGCGGACGCGGGCGCGGAGGCTACCAAATTGTCTGCCAGTGCGCCGGCCTTCAGGCCGGTGGTGAAGACGGACGGACCTCAGTCTTCTGCGACGCGAGCCAGTCCGCGTACGAGATCAGCACGGCCCTCGGTTCGCCGTTCCGGGTGATGATAGTCGGCTCGTGCAGGAAGTACGCGGCATCGACCCGGCGGCCGAGGTCATCGCGGAATTCCCTGGTCCCCATGCGTGTCTCGTCCATGCCAACATGGTACACACGGTACAATGAGTGCATGGGAGCGGACACGGGGCGACGGTACCGCCTCTACCCGTCCCCGGAGCAGGCCGGACGGCTGACCGCGTGGGGCCACACCTGCCGCGCCGTGTGGAACCTGGCCCTGGAACAGCGGCAGTTCGCGTGGCAGCAGCGGCGGCACACGATGCGGTCGGCGGAGCAGTGCGCGCACCTGACCCAAGCCCGTACGGACCTGCCGTGGCTGGCCGACCTGCCCGCACAGAGCGCCCAGCAGGTGCTCCGACACCTCGACCGCGCCTTCGACAACTGGTGGAACCCAGAGCATCCGGCGGAAGCCCCGAAGCGGAAGAAGCGCCGCGCGGACCTGTCCGTCTCATTTCCCGGCCAGGCCGTGGAAGTGCGGAAGCTGAGCCGGCACTGGGCGCAGGTGCGACTGCCGAAGATCGGCTGGGTGCGGTTCCGCATGTCCCGGCCGCTCGGCGGGACGCTCCGCAACGCGGCAGTCAGCGGTGGCGGAGCCGGTGCGTGGCATGTCTCGTTCGGCGTGGCCGCAGACCGCAAGCCCGCAGTCCCGAACGGCCTGCCGGGCTGCGGCGTGGACTTCGGCATCGCATGCTCGGCGTACGTCTCGGACGAGGACGCGCCGCGCCTGATGCCCCCCACGCTGGCCCCCAGAGAGCGCCAGCGCCTCCTCGGCCTGGAGCGCCGCAAGGCCCGGCAGGTCGCCTACGCCAAGCGGCACAACGGCGGGAAATACTCCCGCCGTCTCCGCAAGACGATCGCCGCCATCGCCGAGCTGAGGTCCCGGCAGGCGCGGCGACGGCAGGACTTCACCCACAAGCTCACGACCGGTCTCGCCAAAAACCACGGCTGGGTCGGCATCGAGGACCTGCGGGTGCGGAACATGACGGCAAGCGCCAAGGGGACCGCCGAGTCGCCCGGCAGGAACGGGCGGCAGAAGGCCGGACTCAACCGGGGCATCCTCGACAACGCCCCGTACGAGCGCCGCCGTCAGCTGGAGTACAAGGCCGCCCTGTTCGGGAGCGAACTGCGGGCGGTACCCGCGCCGTACACCTCGCAGGCATGCTCGGCCTGCGGAGTTGTCGACAAGGCGTCCCGCCCTGGCTGCGGCCGGGAGTTCGCCTGCACCGCGTGCGGCCATCAGGAGCATGCGGACAAGAACGCGGCCCTCGTCATCGAGGGCAGGGCCCGGCGGGCAGCCGGCCTCAACAGCACGCGCAGGCACCCCGTGCCGAGTCGCCGGGAAACCGGGAGGCGGTTGCGTGAACCCTTGGCTGGTGCCGCATGAGCACGGCTGGGAATCTCCCGCCTTCAGGCGGGGGAGGATGTCAAAAATGCCGCTTGTCTCACCGAGCTAGAGTTGAGTGGTGTGCTGAGCGACCGCGTCCCGGACCTGGGCGCCCTGGAGATGCTGCTCGCGGTCGCCCGTACTGGCAGCCTCAACGCGGCCTCCCGGCAGCTCGGCATCACCCAGCAGGCGGTGTCCGCCCGGGTGCGGTCGGTCGAATCGCGGGCCGGCGTGGCGCTGGTCGCCCGGACGCCCCGCGGGTCGACGCTCACTCCCGAGGGCCTGGTCGTCGCCGAGTGGGCCGCCCGGCTGCTGGCGGTCGCGGGCGAACTCGACACCGGGCTGGCCGCGTTCCGCGGCGATCACCGGACGCGGCTGCGGGTGAGCGCCAGCCTGACCATCGCCGAGCAGCTCCTGCCCGGATGGCTGGTCTCCCTGCAGGCCACGGCCGGGCATCGCGGGCAGCCGGCCCCCCAGATCGTCCTGACCGCGGCCAACAGCGATACCGTCACCGCGCAGGTCACGGCCGGCGCGGCCGACCTGGGCTTCGTCGAGGGACCGGGCCGCCCGAAGGGCCTGCGCAGCCGCGTGATCGGCCACTACGAGCTGGCTGTGGTCGTCCGCCCTGATCACCCGTGGGCCCGGCGCCGGGAGCCGCTCGGGGCGGCCGAGCTCGCCGCCACCCGCATCGTCAGCCGGGAGGTGGGGTCCGGGACCCGCGATGTGCTCACCGCCGCCCTGTCCGCCGCCCTGGGCACGCGGGTGACGATGCCCGTGGCCCTCGCGCTGTCGACCACGGCCGCGGTCCGGTCGGCGGTCCTGGCCGGGGCCGGGCCCGCCGTGCTCAGCGAGCTCACGGTGGCTGAGGACATCGCCGCCCGGCGCCTCACCCGGATTCCCGTCAGCGGGGTGGACCTGCGCCGCTCACTGCGCGCCATCTGGGCCGGGGGCAGCTTGCCGCCCGCGGGGGCGGCACGTGACCTGCTCGCCTACCTCACCGCCGGGCAGCCGGCGCCCCCCGGCTGAGCCCTACGGGCTGGCACGCCAGAGTCGCGCGGATCCTTGCTATAATACCCCTCGGGGTATTTCTGGGCCGTCACTGATCCGACCCCGAGAGCCAGGGAGTTGCCGTGGATGTGGACAGTCAGACGATGGCCGACGTGATCAAGCGGCTGCGGCGCGCCCAGGGGCAGGTCGGCGGGGTCATCAAGATGATCGAAGAGGGCCGGGACTGCGCCGACGTGGTGACCCAGCTGGCGGCCGCCTCCCGGGCGCTCAACCGGGCCGGTTTCAAGATCATCGCGACCGGCCTCAAGCAGTGCGCGCTGGAGGACAAGGAGGGCGACGGCACGGCTGACAGCAATCGCGCCGAGCTTGAGAAGCTCTTCCTCTCCCTGGCCTGACACCGGTGCCCGGAGTCTGTCACGGACGTCCCGCCTGCAGTCGTAATTGCCGCCGAGGTGGCTGGCGTCCTGGCGCTGGCGTACACGGTGCTGTGGGTCAGCCGAGCGCGCTCTCTCATGGCCCACCAGATCGACGATGACTTATGATCCGGGTCTGCTCCGGCTCATGCACGGGCATGGAAGTGCCGTTGCGCGACTAACTAAGCCAGGTTTGCGGCCGATCCCGCCGAGCACGTACGCCGGGCCCGGCGACCCGGGCGGGACATCGGCCCACCCAGGCGCAGGCCCAGCATCGGCGCGATACCCGACGCCTCGAGCCGCAGGCCGCCGAACAGCCCGGCGAACTGTTCCCGGGTGAAGTTCTCCAGCCGGGGCAGCAGCCCTGCGGTGGTGAGCTCACGCTGCATCGCGGCGTCGTCGACCCGCGTAGCCGAGATCGCGACATAGCTTCCCGGGGGCGACCAGCCCGGGCCGGGCCCGGCCTCGCGTATGGCCGTGAAGACGCGGGCGGGGTCACGGATGTCCGCCTGGACGGCGGCCACCCAGGACCGGTCGCCGGGGGTGACCGTCTCGCAGACGTTGTCGATGACGCCCGGGTCGATGTCGACGCAGGCGACACGGGAGGTGCCGCGGAACGAGCGGATCATCTCGTGGGTGCGCCCGGCCGGGGGGAACCCGCAGCCGAGGTCCACGACCTGGGCGGCGCCCTTCTCCCTGGATCCGTCCGGGCGTGTCTTGCTGGTGACCGCCCAGCTGAGTGCCCGGCCTGCGAACATCCGCCCGGTCACAGTTCAGGTACGACGTCAACCGCTTGTTTGCCAGGCGTGTCAAATCATCGTCAAAAGGAGGAAACAGGGTGCCGCCACCATGGGTAGTGCTCCTCGCTCTCGTCACCGGGCTCATCGGCGGAGCTATCGGCTGGCCTAAGGGACGCCCGGTCTGGGGGTTCTTTCTCGGCCTGCTCCTGTCCGTGCTCGGCCTGGTGATCATCGCACTGTCCAAGCCGTCAGATGAGGCGCTGACCCGCCGGGCGATGGAACGCCAGCGCATCGACGCCGAAGCCGCACGCCGGCTGGACGCCGAACGGCAGCCCGGCGCCTAGATGGATGATTCCAGGGGGTCCGGTGACGGTTAGTGGTCGTAGGCGGTCAGTGACCGCTTGACCATCTGGCTGGTCTTGTCGTTGTGCCAGATCGCGGCTGTCAGCGCCAGGATCCGGGCCAGGACCCGCGCGAT
>WNGG01000953.1_pt1 | contig 32151 bp, 27 predicted proteins | sample 5400661 | NCBI WGS metagenome assembly WNGG01 (sample SAMN13153372, study PRJNA577476) | soil metagenome | isolation source: 100 cm soil or saprolite under Garry oak tree replicate 1 | place: USA:California | collected 2016-06-15
ACATCGATGCTGTACCGGGGCGCATCATGGATCTCCTTGTGTCCACCGTCGAAAACTGCGAGTTGAAGCTTAAGCTTGGTAAGGGGACTACCGCGCGGAAGATAGGGCTGACCTTACCGCGATTCACCCTCATCGGGACGACATCGAAACTATCACGGGTCGATGAGAGACTGGCCCGATGGATGACTGCGTACGATCTCATGCCCTATAGCGACCGCGAGATGCAGGAGCTTGTGACTCTGCTCGCGACTCATTACAAGCTGACCTTAGCACCTGAGGCCGCACAACTCCTTGTCAGACATAGCGAAGGTTCACCGGGAAGCGCATCCGTGTTGCTGAGGAAACTCCTGAATCACGAGTACCACGTTCAAGGATATGTTTCACTCGATACCGCAACGGTCGCCCTTCGCTTGCTTGGATATCAGCAGAGCCCTACGAATTCGCGTGACATTTTGAAGAGACTGCGTGCTATGTCCGGTGCGGAATTCGAACGATTCGTTGCCGACGTCTTCCAACGGCAGGGTTATACGGCGGAGTTGACGGGCGCCTCTGGTGACCATGGCATTGACATCATTCTTCGCAAGCTCGGCCAAGTGGTTGCAGTACAATGCAAGCAGTGGGACAACGCGATTGGAGAACCCGTATTGAGGGATTTCTACGGAGCGATGGTCAACGCGGGCATCAACACGGGATTCGTGGTGACGAGCAGTAACTTTACGGCACAAGCTGAGACGTTTGCCCAGAATAAGCCCATCAAGCTTTACGATATTGACGCGCTTATTCAGCTCTACCTGGATACCGTGAGCAATCCTGCTTCTGAAATGACGGCCTAAATGCGAGAGGAGTACGACATCCGCGGTGGGGTGCGTGGCAAGTATTACGAGCGCTATCGGCAAGGAACGAACGTGGTGCTGCTTGAGCCTGATGTGGCAGCCGTGTTCCGCGATGCAGAGGCGGTCAATCGCGCGCTCCGTATGCTCATCAACATTGCCCGGAGCCAAGTGGACGAAGCAGCCTCGCGTACAGAGTAAGTGTCTACCGTGAGCTGGTCTTACCGATGGCGCCAGTATCCCGGCTTACGGCTTGCATGAGCAACCGCAATAACCTGGATCTCTTCGCCACGTTCTCGATAAGCCACGAAGTAGGGAAACCGACGAAGCGGGACGCGCCGCGCGCCGTACTCGGCACGGACGCGAGGAACTGGGTCACCGAGCCCTGGATGACGCAAGATCAAGTCGAGAACCCGGCCGACTTCTGCAAAGAATCTCACGCCCAGACCCTGTTGCCGCATCTCATACCAAGCCACCGCGGCCCGCAGTTCATCCTCGGCCGCAGGATCAATACTGAGGCGTTTCACTTCGAGAGCAACTCTTTCTCGATCCGGCGTCGAACGTCGTGCCAGTCCGAAGTCACGGCCTCGCCCGCGTCTAATGCGGCGCACCGACGTTCAATCTCTACCGCCCAGGCCTCCTCGGCATCTGGATCCACGTCCTGGTCAAGACTCTGGATCAGGCGCGTGGCGAGCTCTGCTCGTTGGTCATCCGGCAAGGCGAGAGCATCTTGAAGAATACGTTCCGTTACTATCGACATGCTTGCCTTATATCACCCGGTGGACGCGAATGATAGATTATTGCAGCTAACCAGCTCGCGGCAGCCGACCGCCACTATGTGAATCCAATCGTACTGATCAATGCCAGGTCACCATCATGGACATCGCAATTCGCAGGGCTCGGGGCGACGAGGCGGAGGCGCTGACGAGAGTCGCGCACGCCGCCAAGCGCTACTGGGGCTATCCCGAAGCCTACATCCAGCTCTGGAAGGACGACCTGACCGTGACCCCAGACTTCGTTGAGCGCCAGGCTGTGTTCTGCGCCGTGCAGGACGCGAAGATCCTCGGCTTCTATGCTCTATCGGGCGAGGGGACGACTTATGAGCTAGAACATCTGTGGGTGGAACCTGAGTACATTGGCACCGGCATTGGAGCGCAGCTCCTGGCCCATGCGGCCCGCACGATTCGAGCCGCTGGTGGCACGACGCTGAGGATCGCGTCTGATCCCCACGCAGAGGGCTTCTATCGCAGGATGGGAGCGCGCCGAGTTGGCGAGGTCGCATCGAAGCCCAAAGGAAGAACGCTGCCGTTGCTGGTGTTGGAGCTGAGGTAAGCTGCAGTCAGCAGCTCAGGCGAGCGGCACGAAGGCACTAGGGTTGTCCGGTGCTAGACAGCGATGGGTGGCCCAACGGGCGGCCTGGGCATCGTCATCCTCATAGGAAGGCAGTAGCCGCAAGGCCCTAGGAGCCAGCTCGTAGGAATAATCGTCTTCCCTGGCCACAAGGGCAAACGGTCGCAGGACCCAGGGCAGTGCCCCGCAGACAATCCACTCGCGTCGGGGTAGGCGGTCGAACCACTCCAACAGCTTGGGCTGGGCTTTTTTGGCCGCCCAGATAAGCCGATCCATCTCGGTAAAGGGCAAGACGCGAGGAGTGCCGCTGTCGTTACTCACCAGAGCGATTTCGCGGATTGCCTCGGGGTACTCTGACGGCATGGTCAACAACACGGACCGATCGCTGAGCTCGATACTCTGAAAGTCCGAGGAGTCAAGAGTGAAAGCCAGGGAACACGTGTGATAAGGTAGGTCCGCCACCGTCTCATGCCAGGGGTAGTGCTTCCCTTTGAGGTCAAAAAAGTCGCGGACGATCAGCACCCGGTCAAGGTTGAGCGGATAGGGACCAGAGTCAGCGATGCCGAGACGCGCCTCGGCGTTGAGCAGAAATAGATACTCTTCCAAAGTAGAGAAAAACTGCGTGACCCGACGTCTCATCCCTGTGTCCATTGGGATCAACGCCCGGTAGAGCTGCTGCACAGTGGCCGGGGGCAAGAACGGATTGGTCGCACCCGCCTCACTATTGTCCAGATGCCCATCTCCCCGATGGGTAAAGGCAAGCCTGCGCCAGAAATCGAGCACCGAGGAGATGTTGTCGGCCCGGGCTTTTGCACTCACCTCATCTAGGTCGAGCAGGACCTCGCGGCCGACGAGAAAGTGATACCCCAGCATCCAGATAGCAAGCGGGGAGACCGCAGTGCCGAGTTGCTTCCCGTGCCGGGCGATTTCTTCAGGCGTGGTGTGCTGGAGAATCCGGCGCACCGCCTCTGGCAAGGTAAAGAAGTTGTGCGTAGTGGCGAGGGTGAACGACTGGTTAACGGGGAACCGCGTCGGTGCCGGGCCAGCCGGCCGGGCCATCTCCGCCCGGAACTTCACCCCCATGCTCCAGATCAGTTGGTTAGTCCCTTCGAGGTCCGTCACCTGTCCCCCCACTCAACAGTTTTGGCTTATCGTAGTTATGATCGCACGGTCAAGCTGCAATGGGAATCCCTCTCCAGGCTTTGTAAAACTCTTCAATCAAAAGGGCCACCACCTCTTCCACAGGCTTGCCTGCGCTACGTCTTGGGCTGCGGCCGCCGACGTCTTGCCCACCTCGGCGCCATCGAACTTGACTACAATCTCGCCCACCACCTGCCCGGCCTTGACAGGTGCCGGCACCCGGTCGGGCACGTTGATCTCGATCTGCACCTTTTTTTCTTCCCCCTTCTTGATCAGCACGCGCACGTCTCCAGTCGCGACCAAGGGGACACGCTCGACCACCCCGCTTTTGACCGGCGCGTCCCGCCCCACAGCTCCACCCTGCTTAACCGGCACCAGCATGCGGTAATTGGCAAAGCCCTGGTTCAAGAGCTGCGCCGCGCTCTTAAAACAATCCCGCTTCAAGGTAGAACCCAGCACGACGACGATCAGGCGGAGGTCCCCTCGCTTGGCACTGCCGGTGACACAGAAACCGGCCTTGTTGTGAAACCCAGTCTTGATGCCATCGGCCCCGGGAAACTGGCGCAGCAACCGGTTCGGGTTATTGAGGGTGAACTGGCCGTCGCGAAACGGCTCCTGGATGGTCGCGGCCCACTTGGCCACTTCCGGGAACTTCATCAACTCGCGTCCAAGAATCGCTAGGTCGTAGGCGCTCATCTCATCGTCCTTCTGACCTAGCCCTGCCGGTAAGCCGTGCACGCTGTAGTAATGGGTCTCTTTGAGGCCGAGTTCCGCGGCCTTATCGTTCATCAGGTCAACGAAGGCATCGGTACTACCGGCCACGTGCTCGGCTAGGGCTGCAGCCGCATCATTAGCCGAGTGAATCATCACCGCCTTCAGGAGGTCTTCGACGGTAAAGGTTTCCCCCTCTTTGAGGTAGATCTGCGAGCCGCCCATCTCGGCAGCCCAGCGCGACGCGGTTACCATGTCGCTGAGCTTGAGGCTGCCATCCCGCACCCGCTCCATGACGAGCAGCGTGGTCATCATCTTGACCATCGAGGCCGGCGGCCACGGGACATGGTCGTCTTTTTCGAACAACACCTTGCCGGTCCCCGCCTCCATGAGGATCGCCGCCTTATAAGGGGCCGGCTTCTCGGCACCGGCGCCTTTTTTACTCAATACCCGCTCTTCGGCGTCCTCGGGTTGCGGTACCGCGCGCCGCCGGGCGTCCACCACAGTCGCGAGGGGAAGCACGGACAGCAGTACCAGCCCCCCCCATAGCACTACCCCGAGCCGTTGCCATGACCGCACCCCCTGCCCAACGACCTCATAGCGCATGCTCTAGACCTCCTCTACTCGTACAGCGGACGGAAGCTATCATCGGGCAGAGTCCAGAGGCTGTCAAGCCAAAGGCGTTGTGCAAAGGTCAAGACAAGGGGCGATCAGGGTGCAGACCTGTCTGCACCCTCCCTCACCCTGACCCTCTCAGTGGCGCAGTCGGCTCGGCTGCGCACAGGCCAGCGGCCTGTGCCACCAGGGGAGAGGGGACCTGGTGCGCAACAGGCAGGTTGAAAGGCTGAAGTTGAGACTGATGCAGCAGGCTAGGCCCGTCCTTTTCCTCTGGATTCGCCACAATTTTTCTGTCCAGGGCTTTATTTTTTTGTGAGTTCGGCTCATAGAGTGAGGAAGGAGGACGTACTATGGCGACCAAAATGGCTGGACGTGCCCGCACCGCGAAGAAACCGACCCCTGCTGCCAGGAAGACCGCCCCTGCCCCCAAGAAGGCGGCCCGCGCGGTCAAAAAACCTGCGCCCAAGGTGCAGCAGCCCGCGATGATTAGGAAGACGATCGATCCAGGCTGGGCATGGGACGACCGCCTGCCCTTAGCTCAGGCCAGGCAGATTGGCAACACCATCTATGTGTCCGGACAGGTCGCCTACGACTCCAATGGGAACCCGGTGGGCGAAGGAGACATGAGAGCCCAGACCCGCCAGGTGTTCGATAATATCAGAGCCGTGCTGGCCGCGGCTGGCGCAAGGCTGGAGGACATTATCAAGATCAACACCTACATCACCGACCAGAGCAGGTTCATGGAGATGCTGGACGTACGGCGAGAGATCTTCGGTGCCAATCCGCCAGCCAGCACTGCCGTGGTCGTGTCTGCCCTGGCGTTCCCTGGTCTGCTCATCGAGGTGGAAGCGATTGCCGTGAAGGCGTAGGGGAGGCCAGCAAGGTCTTTCAGTCTGGAGTCTAAGACAGTCTGGAGTCCAGAGTCTGTCAGTCTGGGGTCAAAACAATATGGGCTTCTTCAGACCCTAGACTCTAGACTCTAAGACTCTAGACTACGTGCGGCGCAGCCGCTGCGTCTGCTCCCAGTCGACTGCTAACCCTTCATCTAAGACGACACCGTACTGTTCCCGTGCGGCTTGCAGAGAGACGTAGCCATTGAGCACGTCCTGCCGCACCAACTCGGGATCGCGTTCGAGCGGCGAGAAAAAGCCCCCACCTCCGGGCAACTGCAGCACCACTTTCTTGTCCGGCGGTAACCGGTATTGGGATTTGGGATGGGGACGGGTCCCGTCAGACAAAAAGAAGTCGCCTAGACCGCCATTCTTGCCGCCAGCAAAGCCCAGGGCTGGAAATTTGGTGCGGTCGTACATGGCGGAGTGGACTACTGGCTCGGAGGCGCGCACGGACAGCACCATCTCCTGACCCAGGCCGCCGCGGTATTTGCCTGGCCCGCCTGAGTCCGGTATCAATGCGCGCCGTTCCATCACCAAGGGTGAAACGTTCTCAATAATCTCCGCCGGCACCCCCTGGATGCCACTCGGAAAGGCGGTAGCCGAGATGCCGTCCTTGTCCGGCCGGGCGCCCATGCCGCCGGAGGAAAAGAAAACGTAAGTAAAATTCTTGCCGGCGAAGTCCTTGCCGGTGAACTGGGTGATCCAGATATTGGCCGCGCCGTCCGCCAGCACCCGGTCGGGAATCGCCTGCCCTAGCGCGCCGAATACCGCGGTCGAGAGAAAATGGCCGATGATATGCCGCCCGCCCACCGGGGCAGGGAATTGGCAGTTCAGGATCGAGCCCAGAGGCGCCCTAATGCGGATCGGGCGAAAGCTGCCCTCGTTGTTGGGGACGTGCGGGGAGATCGCACACTTGAGGGGGTACGTCGTGTAGGCCACACAGTAGGCGAATGGCACGTTGATGCCACGGTCACACTGCGGCGAGGTGCCAGCATAATCGACGAACAAATCAGAGCCTTGCACCGTCACTGCAATCTTCACGGTGATCGGCTCGTCGAACCCATCCATATGAATCTGGTGGCGATAGGTGCCCTGGGGGAGCTCGGCAATCGCCTGACGCATCGCCTTCTCCGAGGTGGTGAGGATCGCCTGCGAGAGCTGGTCAAGCGAGGGAAAGCCGTACTCGTCCATAAACTCCAGCAGCTTGGCGCTGCCGACCTCGTTACTCCCGACCTGGGCCATGAGGTCACCTTCGACCAACTCCGGCACCCGCACGTTCTGCTTCACCAAACGGAACAGGTCACGGTTAGGTTGGCCGCCGCGGAAGAGCTTGAGGATCGGCACGTAGATCCCTTCCTCGAACACTTGCCGCGCGTCGGCGCCGAGCATACGCCCGCCGACATCCACGGCGTGGCAGGTGTTGGCGAACAGCGCCACCGGCTTACCCTGCCAGAAGACCGGCGTGACGACGGTAAAGTCGTTCAGATGCCCGGAGGTGAGCCAGGGATCGTTACTGATCAGGCTGTCGCCCTCCTCCAGGGTCTCCCACGGGTATTCTTTGAGAAAGTGGCGCACCGCCAGGGCCATGGTGTTAATGTGACCTGGCGTGCCGGTCACCGCTTGGGCGAGCATGTTGCCCTGGGTATCGAACACGCCGGCGGACAGGTCGCCAGCCTCGCGCACGACGGTGGTGAATGAGGCGTTCTGCAGAGCCGTAGCCTGTTCATTGACGATCGAGATCAGACGGTTCCACAGGATTTCCAACGAGATCGGGTCGATTTCGTCCGCAGTCCGGAGTCCGGAGTCCGAAGTCTGTCCTGATTGGGGAGTTGTGAGAGTCATACATTTTCCTGTCTGGAGCCGGGGTAAAGTAGTCAAGAGTCTTTTGGTCGGGAATCTGGGGCCAAAGACGTTGATACAAAGGGAAACGAAACCTTCATAAAGGAAGCCAGTTCGTTTATCAACTTGTATAATCTCTTGCATTCATCTTCGTCAATGTAGCCTGCATCCCCAGAGTCACGGAGAGCAAAGATTGCCCATTGAAGTTGTCGGCCGCTAGGCAGATACCTGGCAGGACTACGCGGCGGATGATAACCTACGAGTCACGCTCATCGAGGAGAGAGAAAACCGCGATACGTGAGGAGTATAGAGCACCGTGGATAACTGTGGCTTCCTTATTGCGAGGTGAAGGATCATGCTCTTGACGGTAGAAGGCATTTACACAAATGGGAAAGTAGAACTGGCAGAGACGCCTACCGGAGTGAAACAAGCGAGGGTGCTGGTGACGTTCCTGACGACTGAGGCGGCGACGCCGCGCCGCTACATGGTCTATGGGCAATTCGCTGGCGAGCGGATGTCCACAGAAGAAGACTTTCGCATCGCGGAGTGGCACGGCGAGGCGGAAGAACGAGATGGCGACTAAACATGTCGTGGACACGCACGCCTGCCGTGCTCACCAAAGATACCAACATCCGCAACTCTGGGCTGGTCCCTATCGTCTGGTAACCGATTTTCCTCCTTACTTTCTTTATTTCACCCTAGTTCATCGATCTTTAGAATTCTTTGTCCTTACTCCGCATAACGTCACAAAGAGGTGCGCCCATGGATATCAACAAAATCCGGCACTTTGTCGAGCACACTTGGACTGACAGCATCATTCCCACCCTCAGCGCATACATCACCATCCCCAACCAGTCGCCGGCCTATGATACGAACTGGCACCACAACGGCTACATGGACCAAGCTGTCGAGCTGGTCGTCAACTGGATTCGCGCTCAGGAGGTCCCAGGCCTCACACTGGACGTGGTCCGCCTCGACGGGCGCACCCCCTTGCTCTTTATCGAGGTCCCCGGCGACTCAATCGAGACAGTGCTGTTGTACGGACACCTCGACAAACAGCCGCCCATGGAAGGCTGGCATGAAGGGCTCGGGCCGTGGAAGCCAGTGATCAAGAACGGCAAACTCTACGGCCGCGGGGGGGCGGACGACGGCTATGCCGCCTTTGCCTCGCTCACTGCAATCAAGGCCTTGAAACTGCAGGGGCTGCCCTGTGCCCGCTGCGTGATCATCATCGAAGCCTGCGAAGAAAGTGGCAGCTTCGACCTGCCGTACTACATCGATGCCCTGAAGGATCGGATCGGCACTCCTAGCCTCGTTGTCTGTCTTGATTCCGGCTGCGGCAATTATGACCAGCTCTGGATCACCTCCTCCCTGCGTGGGCTGATGACGGGTCCCCTCACCGTTTCCACCCTGACCGAAGGCGTGCACTCCGGCGCCGCCAGCGGTATTGTGCCCTCGACCTTCAGGATCCTGCGGCAACTGCTGAGTCGGTTGGAGGACGAGAAGACTGGCGAAATCCTACCCCGCGCGCTGTACGTCGAGATTCCCGACGAGCGTCTGCGACAGGTCACCGCCACTGCCCAGGTGCTGGGGACGAGCGTCTATGAGGGATATCCCTTCCAGGGCAGCACAGCACCGGTCACCTCTAATGTGAGGGAGTTGTTACTCAACCGCACCTGGCGACCGCAACTTGAGATCACTGGCGCAGCGGGCTTACCACCTCTCGACAAAGCCGGCAATGTGCTGCGACCGGTGACCGCCGCCAAGGTCTCCTTACGGCTTCCCCCTATGGTCAATGCCGATGCTGCGGCTGCTCTCGTGAAGCGCCTGTTTGAGAAGGAGCCTCCCTACGGCGCTCAGGTCACGTTCGAGCCCGAACAAAGCGCCTCAGGCTGGAACGCGCCGGCCCTCGAACCTTGGCTGGAGGAGTCTGCCAAGCGGGCGTCACTGGAGTTCTTCGACAAAGAAGCGTGCTATATGGGGGAAGGTGGCACGATCCCCTTCATGGCCATGCTCGGCGAGAAGTTTCCTCGGGCCCAGTTCATGATCACCGGGGTTCTCGGGCCGCACTCCAACGCCCATGGGCCGAACGAATTCCTCGACCTCGCAACCGGCATGCGGCTCACCGGCTGTGTCGCCCGCGTGCTGGCGGATCACTTCACAGCCAAGTGTCAGTGACGAGCCGTCCGCCAGCTAATGCCCCCGTCCGGAGGTCGCTCCCCACAACTTGAGGTACTCAAGCCCTGCCTCCGGAGCCGCCATACGGTAGAGGCCGGTGTGGCCGCTCGCCGACAGCACACACAGTAAGAACTCTCCCTCTCCCAGGATCTCCAACCTGCTACAGATCGCCTCCGCCACTGACAGATTCTTGCCCAGGCGCTTGAGCATCTCTACCACGTCCTTGCCCTCGAACCCTCGCACCACACCAGTCCTGCGGTCCACGAGAATGAAAGGGCGTACACCTTTACGGGCCACCTCCATGATCTGACGCATCAGGTCGGGTTTGCTGGTCAGAAACTCCATATCCCGCTTTTTCTCCGCCTCGATCCAGGGGTCTGCCTGCTTCGCGAAGAGCCCCAGAACGATACCGTTCTTGCCTTGCAGAGACCCGTGCACCTCCACCTGCAGGCCGCAACACTGCTTGTATTGCTTCCCGCTGCCGCACGGGCAAGGGTCGTTCTGCTCAGCGTTTGTACTCATAGGTTGCTTTTTCAACATAAGGTTTTTCTTGCGCTAAGCAACCTCCCCCAGTACAATCCTGCGGTCGGTTGATAAGAAGGAGGGAGTACAATGAACCGATATCAAGCGCTGCTTGGCCCTGTGGCAAGAGAACCGCAGGCTGCTCCAGGCTGGCAACTGTCCCGTTGGCTTCCCGCCAGTGGTCTCTTTGGCGCCAACGGCATGCAGTTTGGTCCGGATGGACGTCTCTACGTGGCGCAGGCCTTTGGCAGTCAGATTACGGCGATCGATGTCACCAGTGGGGACCTGGACATTATCTCTCCCCTCGGCGGGCCGATCGTCGCCCCGGATGATGTCGCCTTTGACTCGCACGGCACCATGTACGCCACCGAAGTGATGAGTGCCCGGGTGTGTGCGCGCTCACCGTCCGGCACCGTGCGGGTAATCGCGGACAACCTGCCTGGCGCCAACGGGATTACCGTCCATCAGGATCGCGTGTTTATTGACGAGTTCCGCCGCAATGGGCGCATTTTTGAACTCTACCCGCACGCCGATCGCCCACCGCGGCTGATCGCCGAGGACCTGCTTGGTCCCAACGCCTTGGCCGTTGGTCCAGATGGCAAGCTCTACTTCCCGCTAGTGCCGCTCGGAGAAGTCTGGCGAGTGGATATCGAGAATGGGACACGTGAGAAAGTGGCGGACGGGCTCAAGTCTCCACCAGCAGTGAAGTTCAACCGCCGCGGGGAACTGGTCGTACCGCAGGCCGCCACCGGCGAGGTCGTCCGTATCGAGGTGCAGAGCGGCGCCAAGACGGTGATCGCCAGGGTGCGGCCTGGCATTGATAACCTGGCTTTCAGCCCGGACAACCGGCTTTTCATCTCTCACTTCATCGACGGCGGGGTCGCCGCAGTGGCCACCGATGGGAGCAATGCCGAACGGGTCCTCGTCCCTAGAGGATTCATCGGCCCCTGGGGGCTAGTCTGCGGAGACGCGGGGCAGCTCTACGTTGCCGATGGTTTAAGCCTAGCTGCGATCTCGCCTACAGGAGAGGTCTCCCGACTCGGCGGGCTGCTGGATGAGCGTTTCCCCGGATTTGTCCGTGGTCTGGCCGCTGGCACGCCGGGAGAGTTGCTCCTCACCACAGTCAACGGTGACGTGGTGCAGTATTTTCCCGGCGACCGGTCTTTCAAAACTCTCGTCCGCAAGTTGCAACAGCCGTTCGGGCTGGCGCGTGCAGCGGATGGGACGGTGGTGGTGGCCGAAGCGGGCACAGGCAAGCTCCTGCGTATCGATGCGGCGGGTCAGGTGACCACTGTGACGACTGACCTGTCGCAGCCCTGTGACGTTGTGGCAGCAAGCGACGGAACACTTTTTGTCAGTGAGACGGGGAAAGGGCGGGTGGTTAGGGTTGATCAACAGGGAACGGTCTCGTCGGTTGTTGACGGGCTCGGCAAACCCAAAGGCATTGCTCTGCGGCAGGATACCCTCCTTGTCCTTGACCCCAGCACGAAGGAGCTTCGTGCCGTGACCCTTGCAAGTGGGCAGCAGCAAATTCTCGCCTCACACCTTCCCATTGGCGATCCCTCTGGCCTCTCCCGTGGCCCAATGGACTTCCCTGGCGGCTTGGCTGTGGGCAGTGAGGGAACGATCTATATCGCCGGCGACGGCGAAGGCAGCGTACTGACGCTGCGAAGGGTTTAAAGGGTCACGTCAACCCCAGATGCCTGTCTGCATAGTAGGATGATCATCGATGGCAATCGTTAGATGTGAACAACATAGCCCTCCTACGGAGAAGACACGACACTACGTAGACCCGCCGGTTCCCCCCGTAGGCTATCCAGTTACGGGAGTGATTTGTGGCATTAGAGATTGCGACCGGCCTGGGCTTATTTGGTTAGAACAAGAGGAAATAGACGACTATCGGACAGGCAAGAGAATCTTTGATGTTCTGACTCGAAGGGTAAAGGTTGGAGCACAATAATGACACAGTTTCCCTGCCCTTACCTACACGGTATGGTTGAGCTGACCGATGAACGGGAACGGCATATCGCTGAGCGTCATCCCGACCTGCTTCCCGAACATCGTGAACGTATCGCCGACACTCTGGCCGATCCAGACCAGGTTCGCCGTAGCCTGCGTTTCAGAAATGCGCGCCTGTTTTCACGCTGGTTTGATGCTATTCGTGGTGGCAAGCATGTCGTGATAATCGTCATGAGCGAGTCCGACTCCAGTAGCCGCCATTGGATTATTACGGCCTACCTTGCTAGAAAGTTGGCAGAAGGAGAGAGCGAGTGGAAACGAAACTAACTTTCAGGTACGACCGCGAAGCGGATATCCTCTACATTGATAAGAAGCTTCCCTATCCGGAACAGGAGTCAGAAGAACTTGGCGATGATATCATCGCCCGACTGAACCCGGACACGGGCGAAATTGAGAACCTCGAAGTGTTGTTCTTTTCCACGCGGCTTCTACGCAGCGACCTGTTTGAATTACCGGTTACGGCAGATCTGCGCCTAGCAGTGAAGGGTTAGCCGATACAAAGAGAAACTGGGTGGAAGAGGGAGAGGAGGGGGAGTATGGCAAACGAGGGGCAGCTTGCCCTACTCAGACAAGGAAGGGCCGTCTGGAATGCGTGGAGGAAGAGGAATCGGGACACGAAGGTTTTTCTTGCGCTCAGCAACCTCCCCCAGTACAATCCTACGGTCGGTTGACAAGGAGAGAAATCAGTACTGGTTGATCACATCGATCATCTGTCGCAGGCGACCAAATCGGGCGCGATCAAACCAGAGGAGCAGCCGCGGCAATTCTGGCACTTCATCAGCGTCATCGCCTACGGGCCCACTGACAACAATATCCCCCTGCGTGAGGATATCGCGGAAGTCGCGGTTCAGACGCGCGAGCAGCACCTCAGGGACCTGGTGCTGCAGGCGTATAACCAGTTGCTCATTAACATACCGCAACGAATGATAGTTGCGGTAAAAGGTAGTAATCTCGCTGACCGCTTCGTCGAGGTCGTCGGTGACCTTAAACAAGTGCAGATCGCTAGGAGAGATCAAGCCCTGGCCCAGCATATGCCGCTGGATAAAATCGTACCAGTCCCGCCAGTAGGTGCCGCCCGGCGCATCCACGAAGACCACGGGCATCGGCACGCTTTTACCGGTCTGCAGCAGTGTCAGCGCCTCAAACCCCTCGTCGTGCGTGCCAAACCCGCCGGGAAAGAGGGCAAACGCGTCCGTCTCTTTCACAAAGATCAGCTTGCGCGTAAAGAAGTATTTAAAATGGAGCAGCTTCGGATCGTTGGCAATGACCTCGTTCGCCTCCTGTTCGAAAGGCAAAAGAATGTTCAACCCAAAGCTGTGCTCGCGGCCGGCGCCTTCCTGAGCCGCTTTCATGAGGCCATCTCCACCCCCGGTGATAACCATAAAGCCCGCCTCAACTATACGCCGGGCAAAAGCGGTGGCGATGTCGTAGATAGGGAACTCTCGCCCGGCACGGGCCGAACCAAACACGGTAACCTTGCGGACCTGCCGGTAGCGCTCAAACACGCTAAAGGCATAGCGCAATTCCCGCACTGCGCGGTGTAAAATTTTCAAGTCGCCGCGGTCCAGATCCCGCGCCCGCAGCACCGTTTCAATGAATTCGGCTAACAGATCGCCATGAGGAGAGTCGCCAGCAGTCAGTCCGAGAAAACGCAGAAAGGGGTCATCAGTTGTCTGTTTCATACCTGATAGCATATCAGCCTTCTGCGAGCGTTTCTCTAATGAGTTCCCGGATCAGTGAGCGGCCTCCTCTGCACCGCCCACTCGGCCCGCTTGCCGCTCACCCCTCCTTCCGAGTTTGGGTGATGACCAAGCCGGTGCGCAGGAACGACGGCTTTATCAGACGCATGACGGCAGCCTGGAAAAAGAGCGCCAGGATGACGTGCGCCAGCATGACCGCAGCCAGCAGGAGTCCCATGTCAGCCTGGAATCGCAGACTGGAGAAGACGTCCCAAATGATGACTCCCGCTATCATCGTCGTCGCGGTGAAGAAGATCGCCTTGCCGGTCGTGAAGATTGAGGTCGGCACCAGGACCGCATAGTCGGGATTGCGGTCATACTCCTCGCACATCCGGCTCATTAAATAGATGTTGTAATCGATCCCAATACCCATACCAACGGCCGCTACCGGGAACGTGTCTACATCGAGGCCAATTCCCTTGGCATACATAATCGCGGTCGTCATCAGGTACGCCATGTTCGCAATGACAACGAGGAGAAGGCCGGCGGTGAGCGACCGGTAGATGAACGAGGTGACGCAGAAGATCACCAGAGAGATCAGCAGGACCGTCGTGATCTCGAGACTGCCGATCGTTTCATTGACCGCGGCCAGCAGGCCCATGCTGCCGACCGCCAGCTCGAGCCGCGGGCTGCCATCGGCGCCAACGTTGTTGGCCTTGATGAAGAGGCGGGCCCGCGCCAGCGCGCGCTCGATGGTTTCCCCGCGATGGTCCTTGTACCAGACGCTGATGTTCGCGGCGTCGAAGTGCGGCGGCTTGGCGACGCGGTCGAAGTCGCCGGGCGTCGCGTTGCCCATCGCCAGTTGCGCGATCATCGCCCCCGCCGCGTCGTCATCCGGCACCACTTGCCATTTGGGATACCCGCCCCGGAAGAGGCGATTGGTCGCAGGAACAAGGTCACCGAACGAGAACGTGCCGCCGACGTCGGGGTCCTCTTCCATGTAGCGTTGAAAGCGCTGCATCGTGTCCAGGGCCGCGACCGTCTCAATGCCGTAGCTCTTGTCAGTTTCGAGAACGACCTGGAGCACGTCGAAACCCGCGAAGCGCGAGTTGATATCGGCCACTGCCTGGTTGTACGGCGAGTCGGGCCACAGCAGCGACGTGCCCGGGTGCACGTCGCCAAGCTGCCGATGGAGCCCCGTCCACGCGGCCAGCAGGGTGATCGCGACAAAGACGAGGCAGGTCGCCAGCGACCGCGCCGGCGTGGCCGAGAAGAAACTGATGAAGCTAAAGACTCGGTACAATACGCCTTCACTGTGGGCGCGGGTCAGGACCACGTCCTCGACGTTGCGCGGCGGGGGGAAGAAGGAGAGCAGCAGGAACGTCAGGACGATGGCCGTCACGACCAGGGTCAGCGACCACAGACCGCAGACGTAGGCGAGCTTATCGATAAGGCGGATTGGCGCGATGGCGATCAGGAACAGGCCAGCCGCGTCGCTCAGGATGCCCACGACGCCGGGCGGGAATAGCGAAACCAGCGACTCGATACAGGACTCCCGGACGTCCCGCGTGTCGTTGTAGATTTCGAAGTACCGCTCGCACATCTGCACCGAATGGCTCAAGGCGCGGGCGACCAGCAGGATCGGCACGACGATGATGAGAGGGTCGAGGTTGTAGCCGAGCAGTCCGGCGAAGCCGAACCCCCAGATGCCGCTGACGATGCCGACCAGAGCCGGCACCAGTACGCCTTCGAGGTTGCGGAAGTATACAGCGAGCAGAATGACCATGGCGAGAAAGCCGATGCCGAAGATGACGTACATCTCGCGCTCGTAGTGATAGACCCAGCCGGTCAGAATCGGCTGGCCCGCCGCTGACAGCTCATGGTCCGCATCGTTCAGTTCGCTGATGATACGGTTGACGCTGTCGAAGATCGTGCCGTAGTCGCTGAGCTGCTCGATGAACGTCGCCTGCACCAGTGCAGCGTCGCCGCGAGGAGAAACAAGCGTACCGATCACGCCCGCAGTCGTACGGACCTTCTCCTGGAATGTCGCTATTTCTTCGGGCGTCTGCGGGATGGCCCCGACCAGGAGGTACGTGCTCTGGACGCCGTTTACAGTCGCTTCCATGTGCTTCACCTTACGGGAAGCGATCGAGATGATGCCCTCGTGGTCCACCCCGGGAATCAGGTCGAACATCTGCGTAGCGCGCTGAATCTTCTCGAGCGTCTGTGGATTGTAGAGGGTTCCGTGCCTGACCTTGACGAGCAGCGTGACGGTGAGCGGAGAACCGAACGCGGGGTATTTCTCGAACAGTTGCACGTACGGATGGTTGTTCGGGTACAGGTCCAAGAAGTGCGTAGAGATGTCGAGATTGCGGAGCTTCCAGCCGAACAGCGCGGTGACGACCAGGATCGCCACCAGGGTCGCGAGCCGGACGCGGTACAGCGTGTCCGCCAGGCGCCTCACCGCAGCACTCCCGAGGCAGCCTGCGCACTACCAGCGGACTTGGGCAGATCGATGGTCCAAATCGCTCCTGCGGCGCCGACTGCGAGCGCGTCCGGACCGCGCGTTGCCACCGAGGCGAACCAGAGGTCTTCAGGGAACGGCATGATCGGCTTCCAGGTCGCTCCGCCATCGTTGGTTGCCAAGGCGATCCCGTTTCCCACAACGATACCCAGTGCGGATTCGAACGTGAGCGCGTAGAGATCACGCTTGACGCCGAGATCGATTTCCTCCCAGTGCTTTCCCAGGTCGGCAGTGCGTAGGAAGCTTGCCTTCTGCCCAAGCGCCCAGCCCTTGCCGTTCTCCTGGACGACTATCGAATAGAGCTGCGGCAACTGCACCCCGTAGCGATTCGCGGTCCATGTCTCCCCGCTGTCGGTCGTATGCAGAATCAGGCCGAACTCGCCAACGACCCAGCCGAGCGCGGGGTTCAGGAAGAAGACTGCGTTTAGATTCGGCTCCAGGTAACTGGCCTCGGAGCCCTCTTCCGCAATCAGCCGGTCCCACGACAGCGCATGCTTGACCCAGTGCACACCGCCGTCGTTGGTCGAGAGCAGCGTGCCGTAGGCGCCGACCACCCACGCAACCGTGGGGCTCAACGCCTGCACGCCGAGAAGCTGCTCGGCAACGCCTGACTCCTGCGGTGTCCACGACCGTCCCCCGTCCGCAGTCACGAGAATCGTCCCCCCGCTGCCGACACAGAAGCCGTGAGTCCTGTCAACGAACGACACGCCAGTCAGCGCCTTGGCAGTGCCGGTTTGCTGCTGGTTCCAGGTTTTGCCCCCGTCCTCGGTGTGAAGAACCAGTCCGTATCTACCAACGATCCAGCCGTGCTGACTGTCGGGCATGGCGATGCCGAACAGTGCGTCGTGCGGCGTCAACTTAAGACTAGCTGTAACGGCGGGGGGCTCCTGCCCCGCAAGGCTGATCCAGAAATAGGTGGTGAGTATGGCGATGAGCGCGAGTGATAGAACGGCGCCGAGGACGCGCGAGCTTTGCTCGATTCCCGCGCCGACAGCCAGGGTCAGTGCTGATTCACGCTCGTACACCAGCAGCCTGAGTGCGCGAATTTGTTGGCTGCTCGCTAAATTACCGTGCCCATGAGGCTCTGTCCACACTGTGCCTCGGGGCCTGTGGCACAGGCCGGTCACGCGGTCAGTCGTAGCCCGGATGAAATCCGGGGAAACCCCATCCCGCCTCCTGGATTCCGCGGAGCCTGTCCTGAGCGCAGTCGAAGGGCTTTATCCAGGCTACTTCGCTGAGTCCACCTGAAGCTGATGAGTATGTCATTCTGAGCCGGAGCCCTTCGATAAACTCAGGATAAACTCCGCCGAGGCGAAGAATCTCTCGGCATCTCGGCCAAAGCGAGATTCTTCGTCGCTTCGCTGCTCAGAATGACATCCATGCAAAACCACATAGTCAGTCTACTAGCCGGTTTTTCCTTCGACGCGATCTTGACAAAAATGAGCGGAGATGATGACTCTGAGAGTGCTGGAGAATTTTTCTCACAAATCGGATGCTCTATGGCAAAGGTGGTGTCCCTCAAAAAGACAGAACCGGCTGCGGAACCGGAAAGCAGTTCTACCAAGGACCGGCTGCTGCAGGGGGCCAAAGCGCTCTTCGCGCAACACGGGTTTCACGGAACCTCAACCCGGGAGATCACACGCCGAGCTGGCACGAACTTGTCTAGCCTCTATTTCCACTGGCAATCGAAGGAGAACCTCTATCTTGCCGTCTACCGTCAGCTCTTCCAGGAGTTGGCCGAACTGACTCAAGAGGTCGTTGACGTGCTAGAGGCCGGCCTGCGCTCCCACAAACCGCTCGAAGAGGTGATCGAACCGGTAACCGACCGGGTCTTCGCGTTCTTTGATACCAACCGGGAGCTGGCCAGGTTGAACCTCCACCGTGTTCTTGAGGACGGGGCTCTGGCGGCACAGATCGAGGAGGAGTTTGAAAACCCTCTCTACCATGCGGTTGCGCGGTGTTACCAGCGGCTGACCGAAGAAGGGCTGGTGAAAGTGGCCGACCCTGAGCTCCTGCCCTTTGCCTTGGAGAGCCTGCTGGACCGCTATTTTGCCAGCCCTGTGCATGCGGAACGCTCGGTCGGGCTCGGGCGCAAAGAGCTGAGAGTCCGGCTGCGCACTCACTTTCGTGAGACGTTTTTGCGGCTGCTCAAAGGAGCCTAAATTTTTTTCCTCTCTTCTGGAACGAACGTTTGACTTGGTAGGCGAACTGCGTTAATATCCGCGCACTCTTGAAAGGGTCCTCGTCTTTAGCACACCGCTCAGCAAGAAATTGGGCACGGAGAGAGGGCCTCCCGCACTGAGCCAGCTACTGCCCCAGGTTTCACAGTGAGGATGCTAACCAACTTCATACCATAAATAAGGAGGGCTGTATGGCAAGCACTGAAGGCGGTTATATCTCAGCCGATGGACATTTCGTGGAGCCGGCGGATTTGTGGACAAAACGGATGGACAAACGGTTTCGGGACCGAGCCCCGCGCATCGAAGCCCGCTCGGATTCTGACTACTATATCATCGATGGCGTGACGCCTTTCCCCGTGGGACTGGAGGGCGCCTCGATGGAGGACAAGATCGCTGGGGAAATCAAGATGATGGGCGGGCACCGGCATGCCGACACCCGACCCGGGGCCTGGGACCCGCAGGCGCGGCTAGCCGACCTGACGCTGGATCATATTCGGGCCGAAGTGATGTACCCGGGCGGGTTTGGGCTGCAGTTTTGGGCGGCGCCGGACCCTGAATATCAGTGGGACAGCATGCGCGTGTATAACGACTGGGTCAGTGAGTTCTGCTCCGTGGCGCCGGACCGCTTTTTGGGCGGGGCGCTGGTGCCGATGCGAGGGCCGGTGCAGTTGGCCGTCGAGGAGGCGCAGCGGGCGGCGAATCTCAAAGGAGTCCGCACCCTGTCGATTCCCACCACTATGGTTGACCGGCCGTATTCACGACCGGACTATGAGCCCCTGTGGGCAACGCTGCAGGACATTGGCATGCCCGTGTCCATCCATATTGGCACTACCGGTGAGCCGATCTACGACCGATTCCTGAAACTGGGGATAGGCCCTGGGGTCGTCGATGCCAAGATTCTCACAGGAATGCGGGCGGTGACGGAGTTGATCTGGGCCGGGGTGCCGCAGCGCTACCCTCATTTACGCTTCATCATCGCCGAGGGCGGGATTGGCTGGATTCCCACGCTGCTGACCTTTATGGATCACTGGTGGACGGATCACCACCGCTGGATGGAACCCAAATTAGAAGAGGCCCCCAGTTTCTACTTTAACCGCCAGTTCTGGGCGACGTTTGAGGAAGATCGGGCCGGAGTAGTGCTAGCCCGCGAGGGGATTTTGAATATCGATCGGGCGATGTGGGGGGCGGACTACCCACACACCGAAGGGACCTTCCCGCATTCACAGGAAGCGATTGCCAGAGACTTCGCCGGGCTGTCAGAGGCGATGGTGTACAAGCTCGTGGCCGGCAACGCCGCTCGCCTCTACAGCCTCGACTAACAGACCCCATGAGTGGTGAGGAAACAGAAAAACTTACGCCTGCGACCGATCGTAGTCAGAAAGCGCTGGAGCAGCCGTAGGGGCAACCCTATGTGGTTGCCCTGGGGGTGGGCGGCCACATGGGGCCGCCCTTACAAAAAACTTCCCTGCGCACCATCTTAGGATAGACACAGCAGTAGGGTGCGCTCCGCGCACCAAATAACCCCGGGGCAAAGAAACCGGTGCGCAAGCGCACCCTATAAACTCTGTCTGTGTCTCACGTTTCTGTCTCTGTCTCACCTTACCGGCGGGTCTGCGTGAGCAGAAAATCGCTCACCGTGCCGTATAGCCACCGTCGATCGTAAAGACCGAGCCCGTCACCCACGATGACTCATCCGAGGCGAGATACAGCGCCAGGTGCGCAATGTCCTCGGGCGTGCCCATCCGCCCGATCGGGTGCATGGTCGCCGCGCGTTGGCGTGCCTGTTCATCGGCCATCAGCGGCGCGATCATCGGCGTATCCACCCCGCCCGGACAGATGACGTTGACCCGCACGAGGTCTTTCGCATAGGCCATGGCCATCGCCCGCGTGAGTGAAATCACCCCACCCTTCGAGGCCGAATACGAGTGCGAAGGCTGGCCACTGCTCACCAGACCAGCGATCGAGGCCGTGTTGATCACCGAGCCTCCCCCAGCTCTGCTCAGCTCAGGAATCCCGTATTTGCAGCAGAGGTAGACCCCCTTAAGGTTCACTGCCAGGATCGTGTCCCACGCCTCCTCTTCCAACTCGACGACCCGGTTATCCAGCCTCGGGTTCCAGATAGCCGCGTTGTTATACAGGATGTGCAGCCTGCCATAGGTCTGCACAGCAAGCTCTACCCCGCGCTGCACCTGGGCTGCTTTGGATACATCCATGGCGATAAACGATGCCTCTCCACCATCTGCTCGCACCAGTCCCACGGTTTCTTCGCCCCCTTTTATCGCCACATCGGTGACCACAACCTTCGCGCCTTCTTTAGCAAACAGGCGTGCTGCCGCCCTGCCCTGTCCACTACCTGCTCCCGTAATCAGCGCTACTTTCCCTGCGAGCCGTTCGGCCATAGTCTTGCCCTCCTTTGCTTCTCTCGCTTGTAACCCAAATCCGCAGCATGGCACGCGACGTTTCACGACGTCAAGGGAAAAGCTCCCCAATCCCCAGCCCCTTACACCCAACACCCAACACCCATTTTTCGTTGACAAGGCCCCTGTTTCAAAGTAAGAGGTCCATGATAGAGGATGCGCACAGAGGGCAGCGCACTCTAGCGAATTCATCGCCCGACTTTGTGAGGAGCATATTATGGCAGCCAACGCACCCAAGATTTATGACATCAGCGTAGAAGACGTCGAATATATCCGTCATGGGGACAAGCCGCTGCTGGCGCGTCTCTTCAAGCCGCGCGGCCAAGGGCCGTTCCCGCTCATCGTCGAACTGCATGGCGGCGCCTGGTGCCTGGGGGACCGCCTGATGGACGTGGCTATCAACAAACCGCTGGCGCAAAGCGGCGTGGTGGTAGCGGCGCTGGATTTCCGCATGCCGCCCGAGGCGTCGTACCCCGCCTCGCTGGTCGACATCAATTACGCGATCCGCTGGCTCAAGACGCAGGCCCCGGCGTTGGGCAGCCGCCCCGACTTGGTAGGCATCTTGGGCAGCTCTAGTGGCGGGCACCAAGCCATGCTGCTGGGGATGAGACCGCGCGATCCCAGATACGCGGCGCTGCCGCTCCCTGCTGGCGCGCCAGCCGTGGATGCCAGCGTGCGCTGCGTCGTCCCGTGCTGGCCGGTCATCGATCCGCTAGCGCGCTATCATTATGCCCAGAAGCTGAAAGCGGGCGGCAAACCGTACCCAGAGTTAGCGGACCTGGTGTTGCCCCTGCACGATAAATACTGGAAGACCGAAGAAGCCATGGCCGAGGGCAACCCGGTGCTCGCCCTGGAACGCGGCGAGCGGGTCGAACTGCCGCCCGTGCTCTACATTCAAGGCACCAACGACAAAGCGCATCCCCGCGTTGACCTCGACCGCTTCGTCGCGCAGTACCGCAAGGCGGGTGGCCAGGTACAGTTGGAGCTGTTCGAGGGCGAGGCCGAGGGGTTTGTGATCAGGAATCCAGCTTCGCTAGCCTCCGCGCGGGCGGTCGAGAAGATCATCGAGTTCGTCCACGAGCAGGTGCGATAAGCCGGGAGGCAGCGCGCGCTGACGCGGCGGCCGTCGTACAGGCGAGCAAAAGGGGAATGGGCTTGCAAAGGTTATCGCCGCTATGCTAACCGCCGCGTCACCCTCGTCGTGTTTGTAGTGAGCGCGCTGCACATCTTGTATATCAATGTGAGGGAACCTCGTACCTGCAATACACCCTATACCGGCTGCCTGCGCGACAACCACTGTACCACCTTGCGCTTCAGTGTCATGACCTCGTCCACCTTGAAGAGAAGCCCCAGCAGCAAATATGTGCTACCACCAATCGCTAGGATTCCAGCGAACTGGAACAAACGCATGAACGTCATAATCGAACCCGAGGCCACTGCGAGCGGCCGGCCAAATATAAACAGAATCACTCCGAGTGCCGTTGCTAGCAGTAAATGCGCCACAAACCGCCGCGTCAGCAGCGGCTCATCAAGCGGGCCGCAACGATGGCGAAAGATAGCGTAGAGGACGACGGTATTGAGGTACGACACGATCGAGGTCACTAGCGCAATGCCCCAGTGTCCCCAGATTCGCATCAACAACCAATCCCCGCCAGCGTTGAGTGCAATCGAGCCGACTCCCACCCAGGCCGGGGTGCGTGTGTCCTTGGTCGCGTTGAATAGCCGCACCATCACCTGGCCGGTGCCGTACGCTAGGGTACCAACCGCGAAGGCCGCGAGCGCCTGGCTGGTGCGGACCGTGTCTGCCGCGGTAAACTGGCCGCGCTCGTAGAGCAAGCGGGTGATGGGTGTGGCCAGGGCGACCAGCACAGCGGTAGCCGGCAGGGCAACAGCGAACAGGAGCGAGAGACCGGCAGTGGCCTGGTCCTTAAAAGCCTGCGGTTTGCCTTGATGGTGAGCTGCTGACAAGTCAGTGAGCAGCACGGTATAGACCGGCACGGCAACCAGGCTCACCGGCAGTAGGAACACGCGAAACGCATAGGCCAGGGCCGAGATGCTGCCCGCAGGCAGACCTGAGGCCATCGCCCGATCGACAGCGGCGTTGATCGGTACCACAGCGGTGGCCACCACCGCGCCGATCACCAAACCGCCCATCTCGCGCAGGGCCGGATGCGCAAACATCAGCGTCGGCCGGTAGCGGATACCCTTGCGCACCAGCATCGGCACCTGCACTAGCACCTGCACCACACTGCCACCGACCACACCTAATGCTAGGCTAGTGATGCCGTAGGAGCTAGCGAGCAACAACGCACTGGCAATTACCACCACGTTAAAGAATACGCCGGCATACTCCGGCATAGCGTAGTGGTCGAGACTGTTGAGCGTACCTTTGATCACAGCCAGCAGACAGTGCAGGACCAGCATCGGCAGCATCAGACGAAAGAGAAACACTGCCAGCTCGCGGTCCGCTCCGGCCAGGCCAGGCGCGGCTAGAGTGATGATCCCCGGCGCGGTCACGTAGCACACGCCTGCCAACAGCAGAGCCAGCACCAGCGCGCCGTTCAGCGCCACGCTGAACACCACGTTCAATTCCTCTTGCTGTTCACGGTAGCGGGTGATCACCGGCACGAAGAAATTGCTCAGGACGCCGCTGAAGAACAGGGTCTGGATCATCTCGGGCACGTTGTAGGCAACAAGGAACGCGTCAGTGAGACGCGAGGCGCCGAACAGCGCCGCCTGTACCGCCTCACGCACAAACCCTAACGGCCGGCTGAGCAACGTGGCGATCAGGATCGGCAGGCCCTTGCGGGCGAGGCTAGAGCGCGACGGCGCGGAGATGACGGCTGGGGTTACCGGCGCAGGCGTCGGAGAGGACGTGGACACGGTAGAGAGGTAACATGTTACGTCTCTCCTCGCTATACTGTAGTCATAACAGGATGCTGAAAAAGTCGGACTCGTGCTTCGACAGGCTCAGCACGAACGGAAAATCTCCAACGATGGCAAGCCTGCCTCCGTTCGCCCTGAGCTTGTCGAAGGGTGAACGGAAGGTTTTTCAGCACCCTGCTAAGGAGGAATGCACACGTGGCGCTCTCCGACCAGATCGAACAGCAGACCAGGACGATCGGCCGGGAGATTTTTGCCCGCCTGAAGACCGAATCTCCCTCGGTTTTTCACCTCGCCTGGTGGGACGAGAAAATCCTCGACTGGTGCATGCGCGATGAGACCGTCAAGGTGCAAATGTTTCGCTTCATCGACGTGCTCCCCATGCTGAAGACCGGCGAACAGGTCGCCCGGCACCTGCAAGAGTATTTTCTCGATCACAAAGAGATCTTGCCCCTCGCCGTGCAGTGGGGCCTGAACTTCGCCTCGCCCCGCTCGGCCGCCGCCCGCGCCATAGCCTTAGCGGTGCGGCGTAACGCCAGCCGCATGGCTCAGCGCTTCATCGCCGGCGCAACTCCAGCCGAGGCCCTGACGGCAATTCGCAAGCTGCGGCGCCAGAGCTTGGCCTTTACCCTCGATCTGCTGGGGGAAGCGACACTCAGTGAGGAAGAGGCCGCTGCCTACCAGCAGCGCTACCTCGATCTCCTCACCTCGCTGGCAGCCGCCGCCAGCAGTTGGGAGCCGATGGAGGTGATCGATACCGACCACGCAGGGCCGATCCCGCGCGTCAACGTCTCGGTCAAGCTGACAGCTCTCTATTCACAGTTCGACGCCATTGATCCCGAGCGCAGCACGGCCTGGGTGAAAGAGCGATTACGGCCTATCCTGCGCACTGCCAGAGAGGTCGGCGCTTTTGTCACTGTGGACATGGAGCAGTACCGCTACAAAGATCTTACCCTGCGGGTCTGCAAAGAGATCCTGGAGGAGGATGAGTTTCGCGCCTGGCCGCACGCTGGCATCGTACTCCAGGCGTATCTGCGCGAGACCGAACAGGACCTGCACGACCTACTCGCCTGGGTCAAGACCCGTGGCACCCCCATCAGTGTGCGTCTGGTGCGAGGGGCTTATTGGGACTATGAGACCGTGATCGCCCGCCAGCGCCATTGGCCGCTGCCGGTCTTCATCCGCAAGTGGGAAACTGACCTCAACTTCGAACGTTTAGCCACAGTCCTCTTGGAACACTATCAGTTCGTACGACCAGCGATCGCGACCCACAACATTCGCTCCATCGCCCAGGCCCTGGCGGCATCCCGGCGCCTGGGCCTGCCCGAGCGGGCGATTGAGTTCCAGATGCTCTACGGCATGGGCGACGCAATCAAAGCCGCTCTGGTGCAACTGGGGCAGCGGGTGCGCGTATACGCGCCCTTCGGCGAATTGCTTCCGGGCATGGGGTACCTGGTGCGGCGGTTGTTGGAGAACACCTCTAACGATTCGTTCCTGCGCCAGAGCTTCGTTGAGCATGCCGCGGTGGACGAATTGCTGCGCAGCCCCTTCGACTCCGCTCAAGACAGTCCGGAGGAAGAGCGGGTGAACGGCTCTGACACCCCAGCAGACGATCGGTCACCTGCCCACGACGGGTTTCGCAACGAGCCGGAGCTGGATTTTGCCCAGGAAGAGAACCGCCGCCGGCTGCGTGAGGCACTCGACCAGGTGCGCCAACAGCTCGGCCGCATCTATCCGTTGGTGATTAATGGTCAGGAAATCACAACCAGCGCGGAGATCGTCTCGCGCAACCCTTCACACCCGGACGAGATCGTCGGCCGGGTAGCGCGAGCGGGACTCGCCGAGGCCGAGCGCAGCGTCACGACCGCGTTGCAGGCGCTGCCAACCTGGCGTGCGACGCCTGCCGCAGAGCGGGCAGACTTCCTCTTCCGCGCCGCCGCCGCGATGCGCGCCCACCGGGCCGAGCTGGCCGCGTGGGAGGTGGTTGAGGCTGGGAAGCCCTGGCGCGAAGCCGACGCGGATGTGTGCGAAGCGATCGACTACCTGATCTATTATGGCCGTGACATGCTGCGGCTTGCACCCGCTCGTCAGCTTGATGACCTGCCCGGCGAGGTCAACCTCTACCTGTACCAGCCGCGCGGAGTGGCGGTGGTGATCGCGCCCTGGAACTTCCCCTTGGCGATTCTCACCGGCATGACCGCCGCGGCCCTGGTGGCCGGGAACCCTGTCATTATGAAGCCCGCCGAGCAAACACCGGTGATCGCCGCTAAGCTGATGGAAATCTTCCGTAGTGTTGGTCTCCCGGCCGGCGTGCTCACCTACCTGCCCGGCCTGGGCGAAGAAGTTGGCGAATACCTGGTGACCCATCCGCGCGTCAACCTGATCGCCTTTACTGGCTCACTGGTGGTGGGCCTGCGCATCAATGCCCTGGCCGCGCAGACCACCGAAGGCCAGCGCGGTATTAAGAAAGTCATCGCCGAGCTCGGGGGCAAGAACGCCCTCATCGTGGATGACGATGCCGACCTCGATGAAGCTGTGCAAGGCACCGTGGCCTCAGCCTTTGGTTATGCCGGGCAGAAGTGCTCAGCCTGCTCGCGGGTGATCGTCCTAGAGCAAGTCTATGACCTGTTCCTCAAGCGCCTGGTCGAGGCAACGCGGAGCTTGCACCTCGGCCCCGCCGAGGAGCCGGGGACGTTCGTGCCGCCGCTGATCGACGACGAGGCCCAGCAGAAAGTGCAGCGCTATAGCGACATCAGCAAACGCGAAGGGCGGGTGGTCCTGGAGACCGAAGCCCCTGCAGAAGGCTATTTTGTCGGGCCAGTCATCGTTGCCGATGTTTCACCTCAGGCGACCATTGCCCAGGAAGAGATCTTCGGTCCAGTCCTGGCCGTCCTCAAAGCACGCGACTTCGACGAGGCCCTGGAAATTGCGTTGAGCACTCCCTACGCCCTGACCGGCGGCCTCTACTCGCGCAGCCCGGCGCGCATTGAGCGGGCGCGGCAGGCATTGCGTGTGGGCAATCTGTACATCAACCGCAAGATTACTGGTGCTCTAGTTGGGCGTCAGCCGTTCGGCGGTCTGGGTCTCTCGGGGATTGGCTCCAAAGCCGGCGGCCCGGACTACTTAGTGCAATTCATGGAACCGCGAGTGATCACGGAAAATGCCTTGCGGAGAGGGTTCGCGCCCAAGAGCCACAGCCGCAACAGTCCGTAGGGACGCCGCAGGCTGCGCCCGCCATCGCTGCCGGCAAGAACACCCGGAAGCCCACACCAGGCCCGAGGCTGCGCCCACCTTCCGCCCAACCGCCGTGGGCTTCTCCTCCGCAGGGGTTCCCTTCTGCAGGTTGAGTAGTATCAGTCGGTTGCCGTTTCGAGCCCGGCTACCACGGAGTCGAAGGACCATGCTCTGACGTACAGTTTTGATGTAGACGCAGCACTACACCGATTGTGTACTAATGTCAGGTGGCCTGATTGAGTACTACGGCCTTCCAATTCCCCGTCTGCCCGCTCACACCACCAGCGGTGGCGCTTCGTAACACTCTCGTCCTGCCTGGCACCAGGCCGCGTGGGCAGCGGCGCCGTCAGGACCGCAGGCATCCAGCGAGCGCACGCACCAGAAACGGGTGGTCTCATCGTACTCGGCAGGACCAAGACGAAATGCCCCCTGCGCACGCAGGAAGCGACACGGCCGGCTAGGCGCGCGCAGAGGAGTCAGTTGCAAGCTGTCCTTGCTGATCATAACGCCATCACCTCCTCGGCTGCCGGTAACTGGCCAGCGGCTTTGAGCACAGCCCGGCGCACAAGCTCGGCCAAAAGCGGCACCTTGTAGCCGTTGTGGGTGAGCGGCGTGGCGCCCGCAGTCGCGGCCTTACCAGCCCGGGCAGCGGTTTCTTCACTGATACGATTTCCCAGCAAAACCTTTTCCGCTGCGGCCGAGCGCAGCGGCACCGGTGCCACCGAGCCCAGGACGACCCGGGCGTCACGCACCTCGCCGTTGTCCAGGTGTAACACGACCGCAGCTTCGACCAGCGGCCAGTCGAAGGACTGTTTGTGCTTCAAACTGAGATACGCGCTGCCCGTCCCCTGCGGTGGGCGAGGAACGGTGAGCGTGGTCAACACCTCGTCCCGGGCTAGGACGTGCTCGCGTTGCGCGTTTCGCTCGGGGGCGAGGAAGAAATCAGTTAGGGCGAGGGTGCGCTCCTTGCCTTCTTTGTCCATCACCTGCAGTGTGGCATCGTAAGCCAGGAGCGGTACTGCCGCAGTCGAGGGGTGAGGGCTGGCGCAGGTCTGGTTGGCAAAGATCGCGTGGTAGCGGTTCTCTCCCTCCAGCGCAAAACACCGCTCCCCACCTTTCTTGCGGCAGAGGTAGTCTTCCTGGCGGAAATACCAGCAGCGCGGGCGCTGGCACAGGTTCCCGCCGATCGTGGCGAGATTCCTGATCTGCGGCGTGGCGGCGCCAGCCGCGACCTGGGTGAGCGCCGGCCAGCCTGTCTGCACCTCCGCGTGCGTGGCAATCTGCGCGAAAGTCGTCAGGGCGCCGACACGCAGCACGCCGCTGGTGCGGTCAATGGTCACTCCTCGTAACTCTTCAATCTGGCTGATGTCCACGATCAGCGCTGGAGTGACAAGGTGTTCTTTCAGCAAATCCAGCAGATCTATCCCCCCAGCTTTGAGCATGGCATCTGGATTGCGGGACAGGGTTGCAGCCGCAGCCGCGGGGGTCTGAGCCTGCATGTAGGCAAAGCGATGCATACCCTACTCCTTTGTACTGGTTATGCGCGAGCGCGCCGGTCGCGTGCCTCAAGCGCCGCTAGCACCCGGCCTGGGGTAATCGGCAGCTCGGTGATCCACGCGCCGGTAGCGTTGTAAATAGCGTTGACGATAGCAGCGATGGTGGCCACCTTAGCTGGCTCGCCGAGGTTGCGCGCGCCGGTGCTGCTCTGACCGTGGTAGACGTTGACAAAGACAGTGTCGATCACCGGCATCTCCCGCGGACCAGCCAGCTTGTAGAACAAAAAGTCAGGGTTCAGCATGCGGCCTTCCACCTCGTCCATCACCCGTTCCTCGAACAGACCGAAACTCAGCGCGTTGATGATCCCACCTTGCAGTTGGCTCTCGGCCAAGAGCGGGTTGAAGACCCGACCGCAGTCCTGCACGGCCACGATCTTCTCGACCGTCACCCGACCGAGCCGTTCGTCTACGGTAACCTCGGCGAACTGCACCCCGGCTATCAGCTCGTGCCCCAGCGACAAGCTGGGAAAAGCTGCAGCCGGGCCACCGTAATCGTCGGACCGCTCCCCTAAGGCGGCGGTCTTCCCACCGGGCAACAAGGCGCATGCCTGTTTCCACTCCAGGCTCTGCCCGGACTGCGCAACGATCCGGCCACCAGGCTGCAGGGTAAGCGTTTCCACCGGCGCGTCGAGCTTGCGTGCAGCATGGCGCAGCAGCGTCTGCTTTACGCGATAGGCAGCCTGCCGAGCTGGCGGAGTGACTGTGTTGGTGAGCTTGCTGCCACCCGGCGCGGGCGAGTACGGATAGTCGGCATTTGCCAACCGCACTTCGATCTGGTTTGCTTCCAGACCTAATTCCTCCGCTACAGCCTGAGCAATCACCGTGCGTGAGCCCGCTCCAGGTTCAGACGTACTGGTGAAGGCGATGACGCTGCCATCCTTGTTCAGTTGCACCTCCACTTGCGCGCCGGGATTGTAGACGCTGTACCAGACGCTGTTGGCCACCCCGATACCGCGCCGCACTGGTCCAGTACCGGCACCGGCCGTGGGGTTGCGCCGTTCCTTCCAGCCGATGCGCTCGGTGCCGATGCGGAGTTCCTCGGCTCGCCAGGGGGCGCGGCCGCAACTGTTGCGCAGACGAAATTCGACCGGGTCCTGGCCCAGGCGTTCGCAGAGCATGTCGATCGCTACTTCCAGAGCAAAGGCGCCCTGCGGATGCCCGGGCGCGCGAAAAGCACAGCCCGGTCCAGTGTTCATGAGGACGTCGTACTCGGCGGTGCGCACGTTGGCACAATCGTAAATGCTGAAAAACGGCCCAGACGCGCCAGCGCCGAAGCCAACGCCGGCCGAGCCGTGGTTGACCAGATCAATAGCAGTGAGGACGCCGTCACGTGTGCCAGCCAGGCGCACCCGCATACGGTTCAGCGGCCGGTTGCCTCCGGCCAGATGTTCATCCTTGCGCGAGAGCGCGACCTTCACTGGCCGCCCTGCCTGCTTGGCCAGCTGGGCAGCGATGGCCGTGTACGGCAGGCTGGAAGCTTTGCTGCCGAAGTGGCCGCCGATAAACTCGTTGGTCACCCGCACATGCGAGTGGGGGAGGCCAAAGTGGTCGGCTAGTTCTTCGCGCGTACTGGTCACCGACTTGGCTCCACAGTGCACCACCAAGCGGTTGCCCGGTTCCCAGTAGGCTATGGCCGCGTGCGTCTCCAGGCAACTGTGAGTCTGGACCGAGGTGTAGAACTCCTGCTCCACCACTGCCTCAGCCGTCTGCACTGCCTGTTCTACGTCTCCACGGTTCTTGCCGAAGAGTGAGCCACGCGCCGGGCCAAAGACGTTGCCCTGTTGGGTTGGTCCGTCGGCAGCCCAGGCAGCGGCCACGCGTACGATACCGCTGGGCGCTTTGACGTTGGCTCCCGGGGCGGTAGGGCCACCGGGCATCACCACCGGCGCGTCCTCACGCATCGCCTGATCCAGGGTCACAACGAACGGGCCAGGCTCGTACTCTACTGTGATGGCACGGGCGGCATCCTCGGCGTGTTCGAGCGTGTCCGCGGCCACGGCAGCCACCTCGTGCCCTTGAAAACGCACCTGGGTGCGGTCGAGGACATAAACGGCACGGACGCCGGGCAGCTTTTCAGCGAGCGAGGTGCCCACCTCACGGATGCGTGCGGTTGCGTGTGGCGAGCGCACGATCACCCCGTAGAGCATGCCCGGCAGCTTGAGGTCGCGCGTGTACTTGGCTTTGCCGGTAACCTTATCAGGGGCGTCCACCCGCGGCACCGGTCTGCCAACCACGCGCAGCGCGCTGGTCGCGTCCCACGGCGGCGGCTCATCGTCGGGGATGGTCCGCGTGACTGTGGTGAGTTGATCGTCGTAGCCGATTGTGAGTTTGACTTCGCGTGCCATGGCTCACCCCTTCAGCAGATGCGGGTCCTGACCGGAAGCGGCCAGCACCGCGGCAAAGACGTGCGGATAGGTCCCGCAGCGGCAGAGGTTACCGCTCACCGCAGTCTTGATCTCGGCCAGGCTCGGCTTGGCAGTACGGTTCAGCAGCGCGCAGCAGCTCATGAGCATCCCTGGCGTGCAGTAGCCGCACTGCAGCGCATCGTGGGCGATGAATGCTTCCTGCAGCGGATCAAGCTGGTCGTCGGTTTTCGCCAATCCCTCAACCGTGCGGATCTCTTTCCCTTGAGCGGTAATCGCCAGGACCATGCACGAGACGACTGGGTCAGTATCAAGCAGCACCGTGCATCCGCCGCAGGTACCGCGATCGCAGATCAGCTTTGTGCCGGTGAGGTCGAGATGCTCGCGCAGGGCATCGGCCAGAGTCACTCGTGGTTCCAGGCGCGCCGTATACGTCTGGCCGTTGACGTGAAAAGTCATTGGCACCGGGTCGGGACCGAGGACCCGCTCGGCAGATTGTTGCTCCTCGGCTGCAACCGCTGGCAGCGACAGGCGCGCGGCGGCCAAACCAGCAGCACTGGCACCGGCACCTTTCAGGAAGGAACGGCGGGAGATGCCGGAAGGGGTGGGGTTGTTGTGTGGAGGACTCTCTGCTGGGCCTGCTTCTCTCCTTCGCATAGGGTTGCCTCCTTGGTGGCGACGTGACGTTTATCTATAACGATTCTCAGTCGAATGCGCCCTCATACCAACGGTAGGGGCGAAGCTTGTATTCGCCCTGTCTGCATTGCCGTCCCGCCGGGCGATCACAAGGATCGCCCCTACACAAGGGACATAGGCAATTGCAAACCGCTCTACAGCGGTTTTCACTTGGGTGTACTGTCGTCCCGCTTTGGAGTGCGGGAGCCGTGCTCCCGCCTTCGGCGGGCGAAGCCATGCTGCGCCCGCGATCAGCCCAAAGCATGGCTTTGGGCTGTAAAAGCGCAAGCATGGCTTGCGCACTCCAAGAATTTGTTTTCCCTGTACAGGCAACTGCACACCGCTCTAAGCTGTAACCACTGCGGCATGCCGTGCTCCTCCTTTGCACGCTTACGATGTCACTACCGGGTTTTCTAATACTCCCACCCCCTGCACCTCGATCCGCACCGTATCGCCAGGTTTGAGGAAGCGAGGCGGGGTACGGAACAACCCCACGCCGGACGGGGTGCCGGTGGTGATCACATCCCCAGGCTCCAGGGC
>WNGG01000957.1_pt1 | contig 32116 bp, 23 predicted proteins | sample 5400661 | NCBI WGS metagenome assembly WNGG01 (sample SAMN13153372, study PRJNA577476) | soil metagenome | isolation source: 100 cm soil or saprolite under Garry oak tree replicate 1 | place: USA:California | collected 2016-06-15
GCAGCCCGGTCGAGCACCATCGCCATGACACGGCGGATATGCCCCCACTGTCCGTTCATCACGTCGACGATGACCTGGTTGCCTGCTGCCTCGTACAGCTTGGTGTGGAACGACATGTCCAGCTGGATCAGCGCCGGCAAATCACGTTCCCGAACCGCGCTGCGGCCGCGCGCGATCAGGACTCGAAAGGGCTTCACATCGAACCTCGGAAGGCGCGCAAGGGTCGCGACGATGCTGGTTTCGACCGCCTCACGGAGTCCATAGACGTCGGAGATGAGGTGGCGGTCGACCGGAGCAACCTGCGCGCCCCGATTGGGTTGCGCCTGCACCAGGCCTTCGCGCTGCAACATCAGAAGTGCCTGCCGCACCGGTTCCCGCGAGACGCCGAGCTGCGCGGCGAGATGTTCCTGCTTCACGCGGCTGCCGGGTGGGAGATCGCCGCGAAGGATCGCGGTACGAATCTCCTGCGCCACACGCGCCCGCAGAATCTCCACGGGGATGCGGTTCAGCGCCGGCGGTTCCACGAAATGCCCCTCCGTGTTCGCGCGGCGCGCTGCGCCTTGGGTCGGCACAAACGGCACCTTGTCCTCGCGCGTGCTGCCTATTTGGATCCAGGATCCAATGTCAAGCCGCGGCGCGCCAGCAAGCATCCGTTCCGATCGCCCCGTGCAGCTGCGCGAACTATCGCGTGCTGCCGTCGCCGGCGGCGGCCACGGGCCTCTCGCGGCAAACGCAGCCGCCGTGCCTTGACCGACCACGGCGGTCGCGTTCCACAAGGAAGTCGCTGCCCAACGCCGAGCGCGCTCGCGAGCGCGTCGCGTCGCACGGGAGCGCCTGGCCGACGGCGGGGCAGGTTGACCTCCGATCCGACCACCGGCTAGACCGCCTTGAGTCGGAGGTGGGGCGGTGGGGGAACCAACCGGCAGGGGTCGCGGGCCCGGAAGGGTCGCCGTGAAAATCGATAATTCAGGTGATCGATTACCAAAGAGGAGAGGAACTCCATCATGAAGTACAGACGAACCATGTCCGCGATTTTCTCCGGGGTGCTGTGCATTGCCTCCTTCGCCGCCGTCGCCCATGACGATGACCATGACCGCGACCGTGACCGTGGCGCGAACGCCACGTTGATCCGGGCCAGGCAGAAGTTCTTCGGTGTCGAGAACGTCGACGAGAAAGGGCGGGTCGATCGAGACAAAGTCATCTTCTCGTGGGCGACGAACACCACCTACGTCGTTTCGGCCGCGGGACGCGTCCTCTTGCTCGACAGCTACATCAATCGTCCGGAGCTGCCGACCGCGCCCCTCGACAAGCGCCGCACCCCGATCCTGCCTCAGGATTTCGTGGACGTGCGTCCGGAAGCGATCTTCCTCGGGCACGGACACGGGGACCATGCGGACAACGCCGCTTACGTCTCGAAGTGGACCGGCGCACCGATCTACGCATCGCCGGAAACCTGCGACGTGATGCAGCAGGATGTGACGAGGATGTGGAACGACCCCAATGCGAACAATGCGGTCAACGGCGTGGCGCCCAAGATCATTCCGAACGGCGATCCGGCGAACTGCATCGGGGTCGTGCCGCGAGCCTCGCCGCCGGGCGAATACACGGGCACGCTGTCCAATCCGAAGGGCGGCACGACGACGATCCGGAGGATCACCCAGTTCGACCCGCAGATCTGCATCGTGACCTTCAAGCACGTCCACTCGGGAACCGCGCCGGTCGATACGTCCTTCCCTCACACGACGCTGTCCAATCTCGGCGATCCGCGCTATTCGGGCGCCGTCACCAGCAGTCCCAACGTCACCACCTACCCGGCGATGTTCCCGACCGGGACGCCGTTTACTCCGCCGGCCGACCCGGCGCCCAAGGTGAAGGGACAGATGGACACGAGAACCACCGGGTTCGGCGGGAGCGCCGGGATCATCGAGATCTTCTATCACTTCGTGGTGCGCGGGGACGGCCACGACTTCACGTTCTCCTTCGTCAACTCGGCGGGGCCCGTGCAGGAAGGCATCGGCTCCGGTTCTCCCGGTCTGATCTCGATCGCTCAATTCAACGACCCGGTCAACAACGGGCCCGCGATCGCACTTGCCAAGGAAATCGGCAAGGGCTTGTTCTCCATCATGGACAACCTGCCCCACCCCGACGTGCTCCTGGGCTCCATCGTCAGCCTCGGGGCGGCGAACAACCAGCAGCGCGACATCATCCAGTACACGCAGCATCTCAAGCCCAAGGTCTACTACCCGGGCCACCTGACCGACGTCGCGCAGGCGGGCTCCGCGCTCTACCACAAGCTCAGCTGGCGGGAGACGGCGCAGAACATGGGCTTCCCGCAGAGCGAGTGGCCGGAGTTCCGCTTGCAGGTCGACCCGAACGACTTCCTCGCGCCGCAGGTCTTCAACACCCGCGACGAACGCTGGGAGAAGTCGCGCGCGGCGGAGGACCGGATCCGTTCGCAGTGCCGCTGAGCTCGTCTCCGCAATCGACGTGCGGCGGCAGGTCAGCCTGACTGCTGCCGCACGCACTTGACGGCTACCCCGACTTAAGTCCTATCTGCGGCGCAACGCCCCGGGGCGGTCTCCCGGCCGGCGGGTCCGTGGGGGCGCATGGTCGGCGAAACGGAACCCATCCCGGGAAGTCCCGCGGACCGCCGTCGCGTCATTCGCGCGCCGCAGAATTTCGTCGCGGGACTGGCCCTGATCGCGATCGCGCTGATCGCGCTCACCGCCACCCGGGAGCTCGGGTCAGGGCGCTTCTACGCGGTCGGCCCGGCCCTGCTCCCCCGCGGGGTCGCCACGCTCCTCGGCATCCTGGGCGCCGGGCTGGTGGCCGGTTCGCTGCTCGAGGACGGCGAGGCGCTCGGCCGCTGGCCGCTGCGCGGACCCCTCTTCATCTTCCTCGCCGTCGCGGCCTTCGCGCTCAGCATCCGAACCGTGGGGCTCGCCCTCGCCGGGCCGCTGGTGGTGATGGTCAGCGGCGCCGCGTCGCCGGAAACCCGCCCGAAGGAGCTGATCGTCTTCGCGATCGTGGTGACCGCGCTGTCCATCGGCCTCTTCCGGTACGTGCTCAACCTGCCCATCCCCATCCTGATCATCCCCGGCATCCTGGTGCTCTGACGCGCTGCCGATGACCGACCTTCTCGCGAATCTGGCCCTCGGGTTCTCGACCGCGCTCTCGCTGCAGAACGTGGGCCTCGCCTTCATCGGCTGCCTGGTCGGCACGCTCATCGGCGTGCTGCCCGGCATCGGTCCCATCGCGACGATCACCATGCTCCTCCCGATCACCTTCAACTTCGACCCGGTCGGGGCGCTGATCATGCTCGCCGGCATCTACTACGGCGCGCAGTACGGCGGGTCCACGACGGCGATCCTCGTCAACATCCCCGGCGAGGTGACGGCCATCGTCACCTGTCTCGACGGACACCAGATGGCCCGGCAGGGCCGCGCGGGGGTGGCGCTCGGCATCGCCGCCATCGGCTCCTTCTTCGCGGGGTGTGTCGCGACCATCGTCATCGCCGCGCTGGCGGCGCCGCTGGTGAAGCTCGCGCTGCTCTTCGGGTCGGCGGAGTACTTCTCGCTCATGGTCCTCGGGCTGGCCTTCGCCGTGGTGCTGGCGCGCGGGTCGGTCCCGAAGGCGCTGGCGATGATCCTGCTCGGGCTGCTCCTGTCGACGATCGGCACCGACCTGGAGACCGGCGCCGAACGCCTGACGTTCGGAATCACGGCGCTGACCAGCGGCATCGACTTCGCCGTGCTGGCGATGGGGGTGATCGGGTTTGCCGAGGTGCTGAAGAACCTCGAGGTCCCCGAGAAGCGCGACCTGGAAAAGGTGCCGATCGGACGGCTCCTCCCAGGCGGCGAGGATCTGAAGCGCGCCGCCGGCCCCATCGTGCGCGGGACCCTGCTCGGCACCGCGCTCGGCATCCTGCCCGGCAACGGCGCGGTGCTGGGGCCCTTCGCCTCGTACGCGCTGGAGAAGAAGCTCGCCAAGGACCCGAGCCGCTTCGGCAGGGGCGCCATCGAGGGCGTGGCCGGGCCGGAATCGGCGAACAACGCAGGCGCGCAGAGCTCCTTCATCCCGCTCCTCACGCTCGGCATCCCGCCCAATGCGGTCATGGCCCTGATGGTCGGCGCGATGACCATCCACGGCATCGTGCCCGGGCCGCTGGTGATGACCAAGAACCCGACGCTCTTCTGGGGAATGATCGCGAGCATGTGGGTGGGCAACCTCATGCTGCTCGTCATCAACCTGCCGCTCGTCGGGATCTGGGTGAAGCTCCTCGACGTGCCGTACCGGCTGATGTACCCGGCCATCCTGGTCTTCTCCTGCATCGGCATCTACTCGGTGAACAACTCGCCCTCCGACGTGCTGCTGACCGGCGTGTTCGCCCTGGTCGGCTACGCGCTCCTCAAGCTCGGCTTCGAGACGGCCCCGCTCCTGCTCGGATACGTGCTCGGCAGGCTGATGGAGGAGAACCTCCGCCGGGCCCTTCTCATCGCCCGCGGCCATTTCACGACGTTCGTCGAGAGACCCGTCAGCGCAGGCCTCCTCGGGGGGGCGCTGATCGTGCTGGCGGCCGCGATCCTTCCTTCGGTGCGCCGGCGGCGCGCCGAGGTCTTCACCGAATGACCCGCCGCTCGCGGCGGATGCCTTCCACCAACCAAGGAGCAATCCCATGACCAAGCGACTGCTGCTCTTCGCCGCCCTCCTCGGCCTCTCGGCCGGGTCGGCGCACGCCGCCTACCCCGAGCGGCCCATCACCCTCATCGTGCCGTTCGCGGCGGGCGGACCGACCGACGTCGTCGCGCGTATCGTCGGCGACCACATGTCGCGCACGCTGGGCCAGCAGGTGGTGGTCGAGAACGTGACCGGCGCGGGCGGCACCACCGGCACCACGCGTGCGGCGCAGGCCACCCCGGACGGGTACACGATCATCATGGGTCACATGGGGACGCACGGCGCGGCGCCGGCGGTCTATCCCAATCTCAAGTACGACCCGCTGAAGGACTTCGTCCCCATCGGGCTCGCCGCGGGCACGCCCATCCTGATCGTCGCCAAGAAGAGCTTTCCCCCCAAGGACCTCAAGGAGCTCATCACGTACGCGAAGGCGAATTCCGAGAAGCTGAACGAGGCGCACGCCGGCGTCGGCTCGGTCTCGTTCACCACCTGCTCGCTGCTCAACTCCATCCTCGGCATCAAGCCCACGCGGGTGCCGTACCAGGGGACGGGCCCCGCGCTGAACGATCTCGTCGGCGGCCAGGTCGATTACATGTGCGACCAGATCGTCAATCTCACCCCGCAGATCCAGGCCGGCAGCATCAAGGCGTACGCGATCGCCACGGAGAAGCGCTCGCCGGCGCTCCCCGACGTGCCGACCACCAAGGAAGGCGGACTGCCGGAATTCCAGGTTAGCGCCTGGAATGCCTTGTTCGCGCCGAAGGGGACGCCCAAGGAGGTGGTGACGAAGCTGAACGGCGCGCTGGTGAAGGCGCTCGACGACGAGACGACGCGCAAGCGGCTGCTCGACCTGGGCGCGGAGATCGCCGATCGCGCGGGCCGCACGCCGGAGGCGCTGGAGAAGCTCGTGACGAGCGAGATCGCGCGGTGGAACAAGGTGCTCCGGGCGCAGACGGCGGCGGCGAAGTAATCAGCCCGTTCGATATCCGACGCGGCGGACGGGCCGGGTGGCTCGTCCGCCCGCGGCTTCGGTACTGCTATCTCCATGCGTCGTCCAGGCGCACCGGAGAGGTTCGTGTCTCACTCGTTCCGTCCGGCACTGGCCCTGCTGCTCGCCGCCTGCAGCAGCAGCCACCTGCCGCCGCGCGCTCCGGTCGGCGCCGACTGGCAAGCGGGCCGGCTCCCCGCCAGCGTCTACGAAGGCGAGCCCAGGAGCGGCGGCACGATCGTCGTCAGGCTCGATCAGGAGCCGCCCAGCCTGGACAAGCTCACCGACTCTGCCCTGGCCATCGACTGGCTCCTCGAGCGCAAGGTGCTCGAATCGATGGCCGAGTTGGATACGAGCAAGCATCCGGACTACTCGCTCAAACCGGCGCTGGCGACCGACTGGACCGTTTCGCCCGACCAGCTCACCTACACTTTCCACCTCCGGCGCGGCGTGAGATGGCACGACGGCGCGCCGTTCAGCGGCAAGGACGTGGTGGCGACGCTGCGCAAGATCCGCGATCCCAGCGTGCGCGCGATGCACCTGCGGAACAACTTCGAGGACCTGGCCGACATCGCAACCGCGCCGGGCGACGACTTCACCGTCGTGGCGCGTTACCGGAAGCCCTACTTCCTTGCCTTTCGCGCGCTGGCGACGCTCTCCATCTATCCGGCCCACCTGCTGGAGACGGCCGGCGACATGCTGCACAGCCCGATGCACCGCGCCCCCGTGGGGACCGGACCCTTCCGATTCGAGGAGTGGAAGAGCGGCGACCGCATCTCCTTCGCGCGCAACGAGCAGTACTGGGGCAAAAAGGCGCATCTCGACCGGGTCGTGTATCGGATCGTGCCCGACCCCGCGGTGGGATTTCAGCTGCTGAAGAAAGGCGAGTTCGACGTCTACCTGCAGCTCCAGCCGCAGCAGTGGGCGCGCGATCTGGAGGCGGCCGGTCTCAAGGCGAGCCTCCACCGAGTCAAGTTCTTCAACCCCAACTACAACTGGATCGGTTGGAACGAGGAGCGGCCCTACTTCTCCGACCCGAGGGTGCGCCAGGCGATGAACTACGTCATCGACACCGAGGGCATCCGCAACAGCTTCCTGCTCGGCCTGGACCGTCCGACCACCTGCCACTTCTACCTCGACTCGTCCGCCTGCGACCGCTCGCTCGCGCCACGCCCCTACGATCCCGCGCGGGCGGCCAAGCTCCTCAACGAGGCCGGCTGGCGCGACCACGACGGGGACGGCGTGCGCGACAAGGAGGGGGTCCCCTTCCGTTTCACTTTCCTGATGAACGCCGATTCGGTATTCCTCGCCAAGCTCGCGCCCTACCTGCAGCAGGAGCTGCGAAAGCTCGGCGTGGAGATGGAGATCCGCAAGGTGGACTGGGCCCTCTTCGTCCAGCTCGTCGGCGAGCACCGGTTCGACGCGATGTCGCTGCGCTGGGGCAACAGCGACGTGGTCCAGGATCCGTACGAGATCTGGCACTCGTCGCAGGCGAAGGACGGCTCGAACTTCGTCTCCTTCAAGAACGCGCAGGCCGACGCGCTCATCGAAGAGGCGCGCGCGACCCTCGACGACGCGCGCCGGAACGAGCTCTATCGCAAGCTGGGCCGCCTGCTCTACGAAGAGGCGCCCTACACCTTCCTCTACAACCGCCCGTCGCTCGACGCCGTGCGGATCGGCGTCCGCGGGATCAGGCCGTCGGTGGCCTGGTACGACATGCAGGACGTCTGGCTCGCGCGCCAGTGACCCTGAAGCTGGCCAGGCGATTCGCGGGCATGGTGCCGATCTTGCTGGGCATCACCCTCGTCGCTTTCGCCGTCGTGCGCGCCGCGCCGGGAGACGCGCTCGCGCTCCAGGGCGAGGCCGCGCTCCGCGGAGGCGGCGCGACCGTGGCGCAGATGCGCGAGTACCGGCGCTTGATGGGCCTCGACGATCCGTTCCTGCTCGGGTACGCGCGCTGGCTCGGGCAGCTGATCCGCGGCGATCTGGGCCACTCGTTCCGCGACGGCCGACCCGTGCTGGTCCTGCTCTCCGAGGCGCTTCCGGTGACGCTGCTCCTCGCGCTTCCTTCGCTCTTTCTCGGCTACCTGCTCGCCGTCCCCATCGGCATCGTCTCGGGGGCGAGGCCGGGCGGGTTCCTCGACCGGACCCTCTCCCGCATCGTCTTCCTCCTCTATTCGCTGCCGATCCAGTGGGTGGCGCTGATGCTGGTCGTCGCCGCCGCCGGCCGGGGCCTTCCCATCTACGGCCTGCGCTCGGAGGGAAACCGATCGCTGGGGGATCTGCTCCTCCACCTCGTGCTGCCGATCGCGTGCCTGACGTACGGTTCGCTCGCGGTGGTCTCGCGGTACCTGCGCAGCTCGATGGTCGAAGCGATGGGCCAGGATTACGTGCGCACCGCCCGCGCCAAGGGGCTGTCCGAATCCGCGGTCGTGCTCAAGCACGCGCTTCCCAATTCGCTGCTCAGCCTGATCACGCTCTTCGGCCTGACTCTGCCCGCGCTGACCTCCGGCGCGGTCATCGTCGAGCGGATCTTCGGCCTGCCCGGCATGGGCAAGCTCACCTTCGACGCCGTGCTCGGCCGCGACGTGCCGGTGCTGATGGGCGCAATCACGCTGGCCGGTGCGCTCACCCTGATCGGGATCCTCGTCTCCGACCTCCTGTACGCAGCAGCCGATCCGCGCATCTCGCTCCGCGGAAGGCGCCCGTGAAGGGCGGCGTCTGGAGCCGCTTCTCGCGGCGGCGCCGGAACCTGTTCGGGCTGGGGCTCGCGCTCGCGCTGGCAGCGCAGGCGCTCTTCGCCGATTTCATCGCGGGCGATCGGCCCATCCTCCTGCACAAAGCCGGCAAGCTGTACCTGTTTCCCGATGGACTTCGCGTCGGCCCCGGCGACTGGGCGCTCTGGCCGCTTTTCCGTCATGGCCCCTACACCATTCCGCCGCTCGCCGCGCTGCGAGGCCCGCTTCCCCAGCCGCCGAGCGCGGACCATCCTCTGGGCACCGACAACGCCGGCCGCGACACGCTGGCGCGGCTGCTGCACGGAGCGCGCGCCTCGCTGGGCGTCGGCATCGCCGCGGCGGCGGTGCAGGTCTCGCTCGGGCTCGCTCTCGGCGTCCTGGCGGGTTTCTTGCGAGGCTGGGTCGACTTCGCGATCACCCGCGTCGCCGAGGTGCTGCTCAGCTTCCCGCTCCTCCTCCTGCTCCTGGTGGTGCAAGGGATCCTCGAGCGCACCACGCTCCTCAGCACGATGGCGGTGATCGCGCTCACGCGCTGGGCGGATACCTCGAGGCTCGTGCGCGCCGAGGCGCTGCGCGTGCGCGAGATGCCCTACGTCGAGGCGAGCCGCGCGCTAGGCAGCTCGCGGCTGCGCACCCTGCTCCGCCACGTCCTCCCCAATTGCCTTTCGCCCGCGCTGGTGGCGGCGACCTTCGGCGTGGGCTCGGCCATCCTGCTCGAAAGCGCGCTCAGCTTCCTCGGCTTCGGCGCGCCCGAGCCGACCGCGTCGTGGGGCCTGCTCATGGCCGACGGCTTCCAGGACGTGCTCGATCCCAACGCGCGGCTGCTCGTCCTCCTGCCGGGCCTGGCCATCTTCCTGGCCGTGAGCGCCTTCAACCTGATCGGCGAAGGGCTGCGCGACGCGCTCGACCCGCGGGCTCAGGGCGCGGTGGCGCCCTCGGCGTTCATGACGTCCGACCAGAAGCGCGCGCTGTAGCCGGCGCCGAACCCGGGGGGCGGCAACCCCTGTCCCGCCACATAGAGCGTGCCCGAGGTGAAGTAGTCGGCGGAGAGCGGATTGCTGAGCGCGATGCTCACGCCGCAGATCCTGGACAGCTCCTGCGAGTCGAGCGCCGCCGCCCCGGGAGCCACCACCCACGACGGGTCGATGGTACGGACGCTGTAGCCGCTCGCGAGCAAGGCCCCGGAGAAGAAGGCGCCCGCGACCGTGAACGAGAATGTCCCGTAGGAGTAGAGCGGGAACGGGATCGGGCAAGCGGCGATTCCGGCCGTCATCGGATAGGGCTTCCCCCCGTTCGGGCCGCCGGTCGATCCGGTGGTCCCGGAGGCAATGCCCGAACCGGTCGTGCCCGAGGCGATTCCCACTCCGCCCGAGTACCCGTCACCCCAGATGTCCAGGCCGTCGACGGAGCTCGCCGTGCTCCCGAGGCCGAGGGTAACGCCGATGGTCGGCGTGCCGAACCCGCTGCTCGAGCGCGCGAAGGCGCGCGGCCGCTGCGTCGCGCCCAGGTAGACGACGCGAGGCACCTCGATGAGGAAGATGTTGCGCGACGAGTCGGGCCACGGCGAAACGAAGCGCGCGATGCCCGATGCGTCCGTCGTCGCCTTCTGCGAGTCCGGAGCAGCTCCGCGCCAGCGCACGTAGACGTCGGCATCGCTCACCGGAGCGCCGCTCGCGTCGGCGATCATCACCGCGCCCGCAGCCCTGCCGTCGGCTTGGAGGGCCGCGACGGCGTCGGCGTAGAGCGGAGCGGGCGCCACGTAGGTGCTCGCCTGCGCGACGGCATCGGCTGCCTGCACGCGGCCCGAGCCCGAGGTGCGGTCCCAGCCCTGGTTGCCCATCCGGGCGGCGGTGGCTTGCAGCAGTGGCCGCACGGCGTCCGGGGAGACGCCGGCGCCGATCAGCGCAGCCGCCGCGGCGCTCACGTGCGCGGTCGCGGGCGATGTCCCGGCAAAGAGCCACCAGCTGATGTCCGTGGGCGACCGCGGCGGGAACGATTGGCCCAGGGCCCCGTCGAAGAGACCGTCCTGGTTGACGTCCTGGCTGGGATCGCCTCCCGGGCCCACCAGGTCGAGGGCCTCGCCAGAGTTGGAGTAGTAGGTGACGTCATATCCTTTTGCCGTGTCGAGCGTGAACGCCCCGACCGAGACGACGTCCGGGAACGCCGCCGGATGGAGCACCTGGCGGCTGCCGGTGTTGCCGCTCGCGCCGACGATGACGACGCCGCTCGCTCGCGCGCGCGCAATCGCTTCCGTCATGACCGCGCCCGGCGTGTAGTTGCGCGCGAAGTCGAGCGACAGGTTGATCACCTGCGCGCCGGCGGCGACTGCGTACCGGATGCCTTCCGCGAGCCAGAACTCGGTCCCCCGGTTGTCCGCGTCGAGCACCTTGATCGGCATGATGATGGCGCCGGCTGCAGGGCCCACGTAGGGAATGGCCGCGGAGGAGAAGCTCCCCTGGCCGGCGATGATGCTCGCCATGGCCGTGCCGTGGCCGTTGTCGTCGTCGGGATGCGCGTCGCCGTTCACGAAGTCCCAGCCAGGGGCGAACTGCGTCGCGCCGAAGACGGGCGCCCGGGCGTAGGTGCCGGACAGATCCAGGTAGTCCTCGTAGGCGACGCCGCTGTCGAGCACCGCCACCACCGGAGCGGCGGCGCCGGCGGACAGCAGGCTGGAATCGCCCGGCGCGCCGCTCGCGGGGAAGTGCCAGGTCTGAGGATACGTCGCGCTGCCCAGGAAGACGCGGTTCGGCTCGGCGGACGCGATGCCGGCGGCGGCTCGCAGCGTATCCAGCGCATCCTGGAGCGACACGCCGTCCGGCAGCTGCGCCAGGCTGAAGGCCGCCAGTCCGGTGTCGAGGATCGTCGCTCCGACCAGGTCCAACGCGTTCGAGCACACGACCGGCAGCGCCACCGGGTCGCAGCTCACGATGATCTGCTGCGGCGCGATGACCTGGGGCAGGCCGTCGATGACCTGCGTGACGCGGGGAACCGCGCCAGCCGGGGAGCCCGCCAGCGCCAGCAGCGCGACGAGCGGGCCGACGATGCCTCTTCTGCCGAGACGAAACTCAGTCATTGACCGACCTCTTTCAAGGCGCTCCCGGGAGCAGCACGGTGAAGGTGGTGCCCTGGCCCGCCTTGCTCTCGACGCGCAGCTCTCCGCCATGCTGGTGGACGATCTCGCGCGTGATCACGAGGCCGAGGCCCGTGCCGGTCCCCTTTCCGCCGGCTGCGAACGGTGTGTAGAGATCGGGCAGGTCCTGCGGCGAGATGCCCGGGCCCTGGTCCGCGACGGCGACCTGTGCGCTCGGGCCGGGCTGGGTCTCGGGCTCGCTGGGGAGCAGCGAACCCTCCACCTCGATCCGCGGCCCCGGCCTGCGCGCGAGCAGCGGATCGCCGCGCGTCAGCCGCACCGAGACGCGGGTGCCTTTGCCCGAATAGTGGATCGCGTTGCCGACGAGGTTCGTGATGACTTGCACCAGCCGGTCGAAATCGCCCAGCACCGGCGGGAGTCCCTCGTCGACCGCCAGCGCGACCTCGATGGATTTCATCAGCGCGAGAGGCTTGAGGCCGGCGATGGCCGGCCCGGCCACCTGCGAGAGGTCGACCCGCGCGCGGGCGAACTTCACCGCGCCCGCTTCCATCCGCGCCAGCTCCAGGGTGCGGTCGACGAGCGTGGAGAGCCGCACCGCTTGCGAGGAGACGACCTGAAGGCCCTGCCGCACCTGCTCGCGCAGCCCGGGGTCCTCGGCGGCCATCTCGCCGTACGCCTTGATGCTCATCAAGGGCGTGCGGAGCTCGTGCGCCATGTGGGCGAGCAGCTCGCTCTTGCGGCGCAGATCGTCGATCAGCCGCGCATTCTCCAGCGCCGAGCCGGCCAGTGCCGCGAACGCGCTCAGGAGCCCGAGGTCCCTTTCGGAGAGCAGCGATCCGACGCGGCGGGAGTCGACGTAGAGGATGCCCAGCTGGCGCCCGCCGAACCGGATCGGCGCACACAAAACCGAGCGCAACCCGAGATCGAGGATGCTCCTCCGCGAGCTCAGCTCCTCGCGGCCGACGATGTCCGCGACCGCGAGCACCTCGCCGCTGCGCAGCACGCGGTCGGCGACGGTGCGCGAGATGCGCAGGGTGGCGCTCGCGTCGGCGCCCCGCACCGCGGCCACCCGCGGCACGCTCCCTTCCTCGGTGAGGAGGATGAACCCGCGCTCGGCGCCGGTGAGGAACAACGCTTCGTCGAGCACGTCCTCGAGCAAGGCCGCGGAGCCGTTTCGCACCGCGAGCCGCTGGGCTGCCTGCGTGAGCGCGTCGACTTGCGAGAGCGACCTGCGCTCGAGCGCCTCGACGTTCTTCTGCAGCCGCTCGACTTCGCGCAAGTCCGGCGCCGTCCCCAGCTTCTCGAAAGCGGCGCGGGCCCGGTGCAGGGCCGCGGCGGCGTGCATGGGATCGCTGCGGTCCAGCGCCAGCGCGCACGCGACGCAGTCGGTGCGCGCCAGCTCGAGCGGGGCGCCCGCGCCCTGCAGGAGCTGGCGCGACGCCCGCACCGCCGCGAGCGCGGCAGCCCCGTCGCCGCGGGCCCGCGCCGCCAGCGCGCACACGCGCCAGAGGTTGCCTTGCTCGACCAGGTTGTTCGTCTCGACCGCGAGCTTCAGCGCCGCCGAGGCGCGCGCGTCGGCCGCGACCGGATCGAGCTGCAGGAGGTCCAGGTCGGCCAACCGCCGTTCCGTCTCCACGAGCTCGCCGCGCGCGCCGGTGCGCTGCGCGATCTCCAGCGTCTCGCGGTAGAGCGCCCGGGCACCGGCTAGATCGCCCTCGCGCGCGGCAACCTCGCCGAGATTGCCGCGCACCATCGCTTCGATCCGCGCGTGACCCCCGGCCTGCTGGATCTTCGCCAGCGCCTGCTGGAGCAAGTCCTTCGCCCTCGGCGAATCGCCGCGCTCGCGGTAGAGGGACCCCAGGTTGTTGAGGCTGAGCAACTCCTCCTCGAGCGTCTGGCTCTTCTCCCTCAGCTTCTCCCAGGCCTCGAGCGCGCCGTCCCATTCCCCCGCCAGGTAGCGGGCGGCCCCGAGGTTGTTCCAGGCGATCGCCTCCTGGCGCTCGTCGCCCAGGGAACGGTAGAGCTCGAGCGCCTGCCACGTTTCACGAGCCGATCGGTCGTACTTCGTCAGGAGCCGGTACGCCGTCCCGAGACCGGCTCGCGCGTCGGCCTCCGCACGGCGGTCCCGAACGTGCCGGGCGATGAGCACCGCCGCCCGCTCTTCGATCAGGGCGCGGCGTCCATCGCCTCGGTGCCAGGCGCAGGTGCCGAGCAGGTGGTGCAGCCGCGTGGCCGCCTCGGCGTCGCCGCGTGCACGGGCGACGGGCAGCGCCGCGGTGGCCAGATCCTGGGCCCGGGCATAGTCGCCCCGCATCGCCTCCGCCCGCGCCTCGATGGTCGCCACGGCGAGCGGGTCGGCGCCCATCGCCCGCGCGCGGCCGAGCGCCTCGAGCACGAGGTCGAAGCGGCCCTCCTGCCAGCGCGCCTTGGCGATCTTCTGCCAGATCCGTCCGGCGGCCCCGCCGCGAGCGAGGGCCTGGCCATATTCGCTCCGCGCGGCGACGGGCTGCCCGGCGAGCGCAAGGCAGTCGCCCGCGCGTTCGCAGAGCACCGCCGCGCGCGGGCTGGCGAACGGATGCCGCAGGCCGGCCCGCGCCATCTGGTAGAGCCGCGCTGCCTCGACCGGCGCGCCGGCACGGAGCCGCTCGCGCGCCGCCGCGACCGCCGCGCGCACGCGGCCCCGGGCCTGGGCCCGGAAGAGATGCCGCGCGCGCGCGGCCGGCTCCTGCGTCACCTGGGCGGCGCGCAGGTGCGCCTGCCTGCGCAGATCGGCGGACAGCGCGCGCTCCGCCGCCCGCAGCAGCGCGATCTGCGAAAGGCGCAGCCCCAGCTTTTCCGCCAAGACGAGGCCGTCGGCGACGAGCGTTTCCTCGTGGCCCGCCAGCACGTGCGTCCCGAGCTCCGGCCACAGCACCGCCGCGAACCCGACGGAGGAGCGTTGCGAATCCGGCAAATCGAGGATCGCCTCGCGCGCCGCGCGCACCGACGGGCGCGGCACGCAGCCGCCGAAATCCGCGCCCGCTCGGGGCGCGTCCAGCTCCCATCGGCCGCTGCGGCGCTCGAGCAGGCCGCGGGCGACGAGATCGCGCAACCCCTCCTCGAGCTCGCCGGGCTGGCCCGACGTCTCGCGAACGAGCAGCTCCGCGAGCCCCTCCGCCCAGGGGCGGCCGGGCCCCAGCGCCTCGACGATCTTGGCTTTTCGCAGCGGCGGCGGGAGGGGACGCAACACGATCCGCTCCAGCGAGTGCTCCAGTTGCTCCGAGGCCGTCGCGACCACCAGCAGCCCCCTCTGCTTCCAGGCCGGCTCGGAGGCCAGCGCAAGGAGCAGCGCACGCAGCGCGCCGTCGACGCGATCGGCACCGTCGATGAGCAGCGCGATCGGGTGCTGCGCGCAAGCCGCGGCGAGCTCCTTCTGAGCCGCCACGACGGTGGGCTCGAAGCGGACCCGGCCGCCGAGAAGAAGACCCAGCCAGAGGCCCAGCGTGGCGAGGCCATGGTCCTCCGTGAGGTGCAGCGCTCGCAGTCCGGCAAGCTCGGCCGCGACCGCCGACGCCCGCAAGAGCCGCGAGCGGCCGGAGCCTGCCGGGCCGACGATGACCAGCTGTGACCCTTTCCCGCCGGCCGCGCGGCGGGCCGCCGCCTCGATCCGCGCGAGCTCGGCCTCCCGGCCGTAGAGCTGGCCCATCCCGATCTGATCGATCGCCAGGCCCTCGCCTTCGCTCTCGAGCCGCAAGCCGGTGGCGGCCGCGAGCGCCTCGATGACCTCGTCCGCGTGCGAATAGCGCGAGCGCGGCTCGCGGGCCAGGAGCTTGGCCACCACCGCCTTCACTCCGGGGCTCGCGTGGGGCGGCGGGACGGGCCCGAAATGCGCGCGGACCACTTCGGGCGGGGTGCCGGCGGCAAACGGATTCGCCCCCGAGAGCAGCTCGTGCAGCGTGACGCCGAGCGAGTAGAGGTCGGCGGCCGCGTCGGGGGCCGCGCCTTCCAGCACCTCCGGGGCCGCGTACTCGAGGCTGCCGCGCGAGATCGGCTCGCCGCCCGCAAGACCCAGGTCCACCAGGAGCGGCCGCCGCGCTCCGTCCGGGCCGGCGAGCACGGCGTTCTTGGGCTTTACGTCGCCGTGGACGATCCCTCGGCGGTGCAGGTGACCCAGCGCGCGAGCGACCCCGGCGACGTGCCCGACCACCACGGCCTCGGGAGAGCCTCGGATCACGGTGAGGTCCTCTTCGCCGTACTGCAGGGCAAGGGATGCTCCTCCTGCCTCGTGCCAGAGCGACACCGCCCGCGCCAGGTGCGGATGGGCCAGGGCGGCCGAGCGGTGGTACTCCGCCGCGAGCCGCTCGGGCGGGCCCCGCTTGAGCGCGACCTCCTGCCCGGTGAAGAGATCGATGGCTAGATGGACGGACGCCTCCGCGCCGGATCCTCGAAGGCCGAGGACCTGGTAGCGGCGACCGATCGGTCCCTGCTGCGCTTCGGCTGATTCGACCTGCATGGGTTCCCGGGGGGCGGGGATTGAGCGCGGAGTTTGACAGCCACCCTACGTCGATCAAAGACGCCCGGGTGCTGCAGGTGCGCGACCTGTTCGTCCGTTTTCAAAAAAACGAGGGGACCTTCGCGGCAGTCGACGGTATCTCGTTCAGTATCGAACGGGGCGAGACGTTGGGGCTGATCGGGGAGTCCGGCTGCGGGAAGACCACGACCGCGCTCTCGCTGCTGCGGCTGCTGCCGCCGGACGCACGGGTCTCCGGCCGGGTCGAGCTGTCCGGTCAGGACCTGCTCGCCCTGCCGGAGCGCGCTCTCGCCCGCGTTCGCGGCAGCCAGATCGCGATGGTGTTCCACGACCCGCTCACCGCCCTCAATCCGGTCTTGCGCGTCGGAGCGCAGATTGCCGAGGGCCTCCGCGCGCACCGTGCGCTCGACCGCCGGAGCGCGCGCGCGTCCACGCTCGAGCTGCTCCGCCGCGTCGGCCTCGCCGCGGAAAACGCCGACCGCCATCCCCACCAGCTCTCCGGAGGCATGCGCCAGCGCGCGCTCATCGCCATGGCGGTCGCTTGCGGACCAACCATCCTGGTCGCCGACGAGCCCACCAGCGCCCTCGATCCGGTGGTCCAGGCGGAGATCGTGGTCCTGTTGCGAAGCCTGCAGCGGGAGCGCGGCATCGCGCTGCTCGTGGCCACGCACGACCTGGCGTTCGCCGCGCGGCTCTGCGACCGGCTCGCGGTCCTGTACGCGGGCCGCATCGTGGAGCACGCAGGCGCCACCGAGCTGCTCGCGCGCCCGCGCCATCCGTACACGGCCGGACTGTTGCGAAGCCTCCCTCCGCCGCTCGGCGCCGGCAGCGATGCGCCCCTCGAACCCGTGGCGGGATCTGCGCCTCCCCCCTGGGCGCTGCCGAGCGGCTGCCGGTTCCGCGACCGGTGCCCGCGAGCGCAGGAGGACTGCGCCGGGCACGATCCCGAGCTGGTCGGGATCGGCGGCCGCGAGGTCGCCTGCTTCCACCCGCTGGAGGCCTCCTGAGCGACTGTCTCCTGGCCGTCGAGGATCTCTGCGTCGATCGCGGCGGTGCCCGCGTGCTCGATCGGATCTCGTTTACGCTCCAGCCGGGCGAGATGCTGGGCATCGTCGGCGAGAGCGGCTCGGGCAAGTCGACCCTGGCGCGCGCCGTGCTGAGGCTGCTCGAACCGGCGCGGGGCCGCCTACGCTTCCGGGGACGCGACCTGCCCGCGCTGCCCGAGCGCGAGCTGCGCGCCGTCCGGCGCGAGATGCAGATCGTCTTCCAGGATCCGGGCTCCTCGCTCGACCCGCGCATGACGGTGGCCTCGATCGTCGCAGAGCCGCTCGCCGTGCACCGCCTGGAGCGAAGGTCCCGGCGCGAGGAGAGCGCACTGAGATTGCTGCGCGCGGTGGAGCTGGGGCCCGAGTTGCTCCACCGCTACCCGCACGAGCTCTCCGGCGGGCAGGCGCAGCGGGTGGCGCTCGCGCGGGCGCTGGCGACGGAGCCGGCCCTGCTCGTCCTCGACGAGGCGTTGAGCGCGCTCGACGTGTCCCTTCAAGCGCAGATGGCGAATCTGCTGCGCAACCTGCAGCGCTCCCTCGCCATCGCCTGCCTGTTCATCTCGCACGATCTGCGGCTTGCCGCGTACCTCTGCAACCGCATCGGCGTCCTGTCGCGTGGCGCCCTCGTCGAGATCGGGCGACCGGCGGCGCTGGTCTCCGATCCTCGTCATCCCAGCACGCGTGCCCTCGTCGCGGCCACCCGCGCGTAGAACGCGCGCGTGTTCTCCTGCTTCCTGAGGACGGCGGCGCGCTGGTCCTGCGACAGATCCGCTGCGGGTGGAGGCAACTTGTCCAACCGAGCGTCTTCGGCGCGCATGTAGTGAAGCCAGTTCACGGCCATCCCATTGGCCATGGAGCGCCCGTTCTTCAGAGGCACCTGGTAGGGAACGAACGTGAGGTCGTCCGGCTCGCCAAAGGCCGCGGCCGCGGATGGAGCGAGCACGGCGCCGACCCATTCCTGCTCGCGCTCCAGACAGTAGGCTTCGATGATGGGCGCTCCGATGAAACAGCGGGGCTCGACCGGGTTGATCAGGCACTCCCCCCAGGCGATGGCGCCGCGGAACAGGATGGGCCGCTCGCGCCGGAGCCCCTTCTGGATGATGTCGGCGACGGTGGCGCCGACCAGCTTGATGCAGGTATGCGGCGGGAGGGGCCCCGGGATCCGGAAGTCCGAGCGCTCGGGACGATAAACGAGGATGGTGTCCGAGAAGGCGAGAGTGAAGACCTCCTCGCGGCGACCGGAGAGGGCCCCGGCCACCGCCGCGGCGTTCCGCCGGACCTGGACCAGCGGCTCGAAGATCTCGTCGAAGATGCGCTGCGGGCTTTCGCGCCGGCTGAGGTCGCTGAATCCCAGGATGTCGATCATCGCGACGGCGACGTTGCCGCGGACCCTCTTCTGTCCGCTTCGCCGGCGGCGGCCGGTGCCTGTGCCTCGAGCCTGTCTCCTGGCCTGGTGGTTGGGCACTCGTGTCCTCCGCTCGAATCGGCCGACCTCCTTCTCGAGGAATGACTCGAATTCTAACGGCCGCAGCCCCCTCGCATCGGGCCGTGGCGACGCGGATCGACGCGCGGATGACGCCGCGGACCCTTGGTGGGTAGGGGTGCTACCCTGTACGTGCCGCGCGCGCAGCGCCTCAGAAAGGACGGACCATGGCGGGTGCCGCCGGGCGCGTGACCGCGTTTGACAACTGCAGTCGCCGGGGCGTATGGCCCGCACAGCTTCGCCTTGAGGGCGCGCAAGGCGAGGACCTTTCTCCCCGCGAATCTTCCGTCGCCGACGCCGCTCGGGCCGCGCGGATTGCCGCGCGGGGAGGGGAGCCATGAAAAGCATCCTGATCACGGCCGCGCTGGTCGCCGCGGCCGCCGGGCCCTCGTTCGCGAAGCAGGTTCGCATCCCCGTCACGCGGGATCGCGACAAGGTGCCCGTACCGTGCGGCGAGGATCCGCTGCGCACCTGTCACAACCGCTGGCACCCCGACATCCCCGCGGCGGCGGAGGCCGATCCCGGCGATACGGTGATCTTCGAGACGCGCGACGCGTTCGACAACCCGTTCAACCGCAGATCCACGCCGGCGACCGTCGCAGCCGCCAACCTGAACCTGATCCATCCGCTCACCGGCCCTCTGCACGTGCGGGGCGCCAGGCGCGGCGACGTGCTCGCCGTGACCATGATCGACGTCGGTCCCGGGCCCGACAACTTCGGGTACACGGTGGCGGTCCCGGGCTTCGGCTTCCTCCGCGACGTCTTCACCGACCCCGCCATCGCGCACTGGGAGCTGGGCGCCCCCGCGATCAAGGGGACGCGCTTCGCGACCTCGCGCGATCTGCCGGGCGTGCGGCTGCCGCTGCACGGGTTCGCGGGCACCATCGGCGTCGAGCTGGGCCGTCCAGAGATCGAGACCGCCTTCAGCCGTGAGGAGGAGCTCCGGGCGAAGCAGGGATTCGTGCTTCCTCCGGAACCGGCCGACGCGGTGCCGGCCGCGCTCTGCGGCCCCAAAGGGAACGCGAGGGATCGCTGCCTTCGCACCATTCCCCCGCGCGAGAACGGGGGGAACACCGACGTGAAGCAGATGGTGAGCGGAACGACGCTGCTGTTCCCCTGCTTCATCGACGGGTGCGGGCTCTCGGTGGGAGACGTGCACTGGGCGCAGGGGGACGGCGAGGTCTCCGGCACGGCGATCGAGATGAACGCGATCGTCACGGTGAAGGTCGAGGTTCGCAAGAACCTGGCCGCGGCGTTCGGCAACTGGCCGCGCTTCGAGAGCAACCGCCCCGGCGTCCTCAAGGAGCTCGAGCCGGACCGCTTCATCGCCACCATGGGCATTCCGGTCAAGCCGGCCGGCGTGGTGATGGCGCCGGAGCTGTGGATCGACGTGAACTCCAACCACCTCCTGCGCCCGCTCAGGAACGAGTCGGAAGACGTGACGCTGGCCGCGCGCGACGCTCTGCTCAAGATGATCGACTTGTTGACCGGACCGACTTCGCCGGCGCCCTCGAAGCTGAACGCGGAGCAGGCATATCTCCTCTGCAGCGTCGCCTGCGATCTTCACATCAGCAACCTGGTGGACGTGCCCAACTACGTGGTGTCGAACTTCCTCCAGCTCGACGTCTTCAACAGGGGCGATGGCGGCGACGAGGATGACGACTGACCGCAGACTCCTGACACTGGCGCTCGTCGGAGTGGCCGGGGCGCTCTTGCCCGGCCACTCTCCGTACCGCCAGTGGTATGCGTACCGGGCCAAGCACCTGGTCGTCGTGACCGACGAGGCACGGCCGGGTGCATTTGCCATCGCCACGGCCATCGCTTCCGCCATCGCGGCGCGCTGGCCGGAGACCAAGGCGGTCCCCGCGGCGGCGAGGACGCCCGTCGAGGTGGTGAAGCTCTTGAGCACCGGCCAGCTCCAGGTCGGGCTGCTTCCTGCGGCCGAGGCCCTCGAGGCGCTCGAGGGGCGCGGCAGGTTCGCCGACGACGGCAAGGTGCCGCTGCGCGCGGTGGCGGTCGTCGGCGGCGACTTGCTCGTGGTGCTCGAGGGCTTTGCCCGGGAGCGCGCGCACGCCATCGCGCGGGCCCTGGTCGAATTTCGCGAGAAGGGGCCGCTCGCGGAGAAGCGTTCGCTGCGGGGGCCGGCGCCCATCCCGTTCCATCCCGGCGCGCTCGACTATTACGAGGGAAGGACGGCCAGGCCTGAACGGCTCTAGACTCGCCGCATGCGCCCGAGGCCGAAGCGGCTCGTCGTCAACGCCGACGACCTGGGATACGACCCGGAGATCGACCGCGGCATCTTCGAGGCGCACGCGCGCGGGATGGTGACGAGCGCCACCGCCATGGTCGACACTCCTTTTGCCCCGGCGGCCCTGCGCGCGGCGCCCGCCTCGCTCGCCTTGGGGCTGCACGCCGTGATGGATCCGGCGCTCAATCGCGCGCAGGCGGAAGCGGAGCTGCTGCGGCAGATCGCGCGCTTCGCCGCGCTGCGCGGCGCGCTGCCGACGCACCTCGACAGCCACAAGCACCACTATGCGCGGCCCGAGCTGCTGGAGGCCTTCGCGGCGGTGGCCGCGGCGCGGGGCCTGCCGGTGCGCGCGCTCGACGCTCGGATGCGGGACCTGCTGCGCGCCCACGGAGTGCGCACGACCGACCACTTTCTCGGCGACGCCGATCTGCGTCCCTGCTGGACGCCCGAGCGGCTAGCTGCCGCTCTGGCAGCGCTGGAGGACGGCACCACCGAGCTGATGTGCCACCCCGGGTACGCGCCATCCCACGCCCGCACCTCCTTCGGCGTGGAGCGCGAAGTGGAGCTCCGCGCGCTGTGCGACGCTCGCGTACGGGAGGCGCTCGCGCGCGCGGGAGCCGTGCTGGTCTCCTTCAGGGACCTGGCAAGCCCGGATACGGCGCCGTGAAAATCACCGCTGATCACCGCCCGGACCGTACCACGGCTTCTTTCCATGCCGCCGCGGTAGGCTTCGCCCGGGGGGCTGGTCGAGACCATCCGATCGGGCGCCCGCAGGCCCGGCGAACGGAGCCATATACGGGCGTTCGGTGCGCGCACCTGTTATGATGTCTCTACGCTCCGCTCGCTTCCCCCTTCTCGGCCAGCCGCGAGAACCGTCGATCCGGTCCGGCGCGCGAGGAGGACCCAATGGATCGCATGATCGCAGTCATCGACTTGAACACCGGAGAGGTCATCGATCGGGCGAGCACCACGCTGACGCTCGACCTACCGCCTGACTTCGAGCGGGCAAGCGTCGTCGTGTCGCTCGACCTGCTGTCGCACGGCCATTACCTCGCCACCGACGGGAAGCAGCGCGAGTATTCGGTCTTCCCGCGGCCTCTCTCCTGGCGCGCGCGCGGAGAGGACTGCCTGGTCGCCGACCGCCGCGGGCGCGCGTCGTCCTCCATCGCAGGCACCTATCGGCTGAGAGCGGTGGAGTGGGATTGACGGAGCAGGTCCCGGAATCGCGCGCCCCGCGCGCGCCTCCCCAGGATTTCCCCGTCACGGAGGAGCCCGCGGCGCACATCGTCGGCCGCGAGCTTCTGGCGCTCGCGGCTGCTTCCCTGCTCTACCCGTTCGGGCTCTGGCGCTCGGCCAAGCGCACTCCGCGCCGCGCGGAGCAGCGCACCGTCGTGCTGGTGCACGGGTACCTGGCCAACCGCGGCCCTCTCCTGCCCCTTGCCGCGTACCTGCGCGCCCGCGGCCACAAGCAGATCCTCGCCTACGAGTACAGCGGCGCGGCGGGCATCGAGCAGGCGGCCATCGGCCTGCGCGACTTCCTCCGCGAACGCGTGCGCGGCGGGCGCATCGACCTCGTCTGCCACAGCCTCGGTGGCCTGGTGGCGCGGGTCTACCTGCAGCAGTTGGGCGGCGCGCGCCGCGTGGACCGCTGCATCACGCTCGGCACCCCCCATCGCGGGACGTACAACGCCTACTGGGTCGCGTCGCGCATCGGGCGCGAGCTGCGCCCCGACTCGCCGTTCCTGGCGCGGCTCGATGCGTCGCGCGCCCGCGCCGCGCGCGTCCGCTTCGCGTCGATCGTGGCGGGGTCCGACAACATCATCATCCCCCGCGTGTTCTCCTCGAGCGACGCGGTGGTGCACGTCCCCGGCCTGGGACACCTGGGCCTGCTCTTCTCGCCCACGGCATTCCGCGCGGTCGCCGAGCGGCTCGCCACCTGAGGAGAACGGCTCAAGGCGTGCTGCCGGCCGTGCTCATGTCGGCCCTGCTTCGCTTCGCCGCGGCTTTCACCTTGGCGCCGCCGACCGGGGGCTGCGCGTGCCGGTGCGTCCCCCGCGCCGCAGTCGCGTCTCGAACGGCGGCACGCGGTGGCGGCGCCGGCTCGTCGAACGGCGTGTGGCGCCGGATGGCGATCCACGCCTCCGACGCCTGGAGCTGGATGGCGGCCCATGCCTGCGCTGGCGTCTGGCGCTGGAGGGCCGTCCACGCGTCCGAGAGCGTGTGCCGCCCGATCGCCGCAGCGAGGCCGGCGACGAGGAACGCACAGGCGGCGCCGAACGCGATGCGCCGCAAGGCGCGCCCTCCGCGGAAGCTCGAACGCTCCGCGCTGACTGCGCCAGGGCGCTTGAACGCGCCGACCGGCTTCGCGGGTACCTGGCTCGAGGTCGTCCTGGCCAGCGTAGGGCTCGTCGGGGCCCGCCAGGGCGGATCGGATGGAAGGAGGCGGCGGCAGGCCGCGCAGACACCCCGGTCCCCGGGGGCGGCCTCATACAGAGCGCCGCAGCTCGTGCACCCCTCGACGGAAGCTGGCGTGTTGGTGTTCATGCTCCCAATGTACCGGGGCGCCGGGCTCCGATTCTCTGCCAACCAGTGCGACGGCGCCGCACTCCGGCCTACCCTTCCCGATCATGTGGTGGTGACGCACAGGCCCCCCAGGTAGGAGCAGCCCCTCCACCCGTTTGGCTGTGGGCGATCGGTTCCTAGCGGAGCAACCTGATTCGAGGGCAAGCTGTCGCCTTCGAGTGCTCGCTTCAACGTCGAGTCTCCACACGCGAGGGGATATGTCGGACGCGAAGTCGCAACAGGTTGGCCGCGAGCGGATCGCGCGGGTGTTCCGCTACCTCAAGGCCCTCAACGAGCACCGCAACCCGGCCAAGCGGGACCTGTCGGAACAGCCCTGGGCGCTCTGGTTCCGCAACCTGCCCGACCACCCCGCCATCCAGCGCCGCCTGCTCAACGGAAAAGACGCGGACGAGGATGACTTCATCCTCAAGGTGGGGCGGCCCACCTTCACCCAGGCCCCACAGCCACCCTTGCCGATCGTCGAGTGGTTGGAGGGCGACTGGGAAGATCCGGACGCCGACGTCCTGCTCGTGGAGGCCAAGGGGGACGCGGGCTCCGAGCCGATCCGCTTCGACTCGGAGCCCCGCCGCGTGGAGGCCTACGAGCGCTGGCGCGCCCAGCATCAAGCCTGGGCCGCCACCGAGCGGCCCGCCCGCGTGGCGATGAAGACGTTCGAGCAGATCTACGAGCTGTACGGCCGGATCGAGCGCGAGGCCGAGAACATCGAGCTGGTGCTGGGCGACGGCATCCTGAGCTGGAAACGCCTCGAGGGCAGCATCTACCATCCCATCCTGCTCCAGCGCATCCAGCTCGCCTTCAACCCCAGCGTCCCCGAGTTCACCCTGATCGAGACCGGCAGGGAGGTGGAGCTGTACTCGGCGCTGTTCCGCTCCATGCCGGACATCGAGCCCAAGGTCCTGGCGCGCTGCCGCGAGGAGCTGGATCGGGGCGGATTCCATCCTCTGGGCGGAAACGACACACTCGAGTTCCTCCGGCGCTTCGTGGTGCAGCTCTCGCCGCGCGGGCAGTTCGCCGAAGGAGCGCCGGAAAAGGAAGCCGCCGACCCGAAGATCGGCCGCGCGCCGGTGCTCTTCCTGCGCACCCGCACGCTGGGCTTCGCCACCGCGATCGAGGGAACCCTCGACGACCTGGCCGTTCGCGAGGACCTCCCGCTGGCTTTGCTGAAGATCGTCGGCCTCGACCCGCCTCCCAAGGCGGACGAGAAGGCCGAGACGTTCGAGCCCGGGGACGAGCCGGAGGAGGTCTTGCTCAGCAAGCCCGCCAACCCCGAGCAGATCCGGATCGCGGTGCGGCTGGAGCGCGAGGGATGCGTCCTCGTCCAGGGTCCTCCGGGGACGGGGAAGACCCACACCATCGCCAACCTCATCGGTCACCTGCTCGCCCAGGGCCAGAGCGTGCTGGTCACCAGCCACACGACGAAGGCGCTCCGCGTCCTGCGCGACCACGTGGTGGAGAAGCTGCGGCCCTTGAGCGTGAGCGTGCTGGAGAGCGACCTCGAGAGCCGCAACCAGCTCGAGAGCTCGGTCTCCACCATCATCGATCGCCTCACCACGGGAAACCCCAAGAAGCTCGACGCGGAGGCGGAGCAGCTCGCCGTCCAGCGCAAGGAGATCCTCGCCCAGCTCCGCAAGCACCGCCAGGAGCTGTTCGACGCCCGAGCGGACGAGTACCGGGAAGTGGTCTTCCTCAAGACCAAGCTCTCCCCTTGCGATGCCGCGCGGAAGGTGGCCGCCGACGCGCAGGCCCACGGCTGGATCCCCGCTCCCGTCCAGGCCGGCGCCGCGCTGCCGCTCTCCCCGGCGGAGATGAAGGAGCTGTACGCGAGCACCGAGGCCCTGCGCGTCGAGGACGAGGCGGAGCTGGCCCGGCCCCTGCCCGAGACGAAGTCACTGCTCTCTCCGGACGAGTTCGAGAAGGCGGCGCAGGAGCACCATCGGCTCTCCAACGCGCAGCGGAAGTACCGCAAGGAGCTGTGGAGGGCGCCCCTGGACCAGCCGGCGACTGCGGCCCTGGACAAGGTGCTCTCGAAGGCGGTGAAGGCGGTCGAAGTGCTCGACCGGGAGCAGCCCTGGAAGATCGCCGCGGTGGTCGCCGGCAAGGAAGGCGGGACCCAGCGGACCGAATGGGACGGGCTGCTGGACATGATCGACCAGTTCATCGAGGAGACGGCCCGCGCGAAGGAAAGCGCCCTCAAGCACGCTCCCAAGCTCACCCAGAGCACTCCGCTGGAGGAGCAGCTGCTGGCTGTCGAGGAGATCCTTTCCCACTGCAAGCAGGGGAAGACCCTCGGGAAGCTGGCCCTGCTCACCCATGGGTCGTGGAAGCGCTTCGTGAACGAGAGCCGGGTCGCCTCCGGCGAGCCGAAGACCGTCGTTCACTTCCAGGCGCTGCGCGGGCAGATCCTCCTCGCGATCATGCGGCGTGATCTCGAGGGAAGGTGGGATCGCCAGATGATTCCCCAATCGGCCCCCGCCTGGGCGGAGCTCTCGGAAAAGTCCCAGGAGGGTGCCGCGCAGTTCGCCAAGGAGATTCGCCGGTGCCTCGCGTGGCACGCTGAAGAATGGGAGCCGATCGAGAAGGAGCTGGAGGAGGACGGATTCCTCTGGCGCGAGTTCCTCGCGGAGCAGCCGGGCGGCGGCGGCGTCGAAGGACAGCTGCAACGGCTCAAGGAGGTGGTCGGCGTCCGTCTGTCGGAAGCATTCGACGTGCGCAAGGACATGGCGCGGTTCGGCCAGGTCACCGCCGAGCTCGAAGCCGTGAAGTCGGCGCTGACAATCCCGCAGGAGGGGAACCCCGCGCCGGTGCTGGCGAAGCTCCTCCGCTCGGCCGAGCGGGAGGCGCCGGCCGACTACCGCGAGGCGTACCAGCGGCTTACCGAGCTCGACCGCCACCGGAAGATCGCCTCGAGGAGACGCGAGCTCCTCGCCACGCTGCACGCGGCGGCGCCGGCCTGGGCGCAGGCGATCCAGGAACGCCGCCCGCCCCACGACCAGTCCTCCCCGCCAGGCGACGCTCCGGCCGCCTGGCTGTGGCGGCAGCTTCACGACGAGCTGGAGCGGAGGGGAAAGACCTCGCTGCCCGCGCTGCAGGCACAGATCGACCGGCTCGGCCCCGAGCTGAGAAAACTAACGGCCGAGCTGATCGAGCGCCGCGCGTGGGGAGCGCAGGTGCGGCGGACAACTTCTCAGCAGCAACAGTCGCTGGTCGGTTGGCTCGACATGGTGCGCCGGATCGGCAAGGGGATGGGAAAGCGCGTTCCCCGCCTGATCGTCGAGGCGAGCCAGAAGATGACCGAGTGCCGCTCGGCGGTCCCGGTGTGGATCATGCCGCTGGCGCAGGCGGTGGAAACCTTCGAGCCGACCACGCGCTTCGACGTCGTGATCACCGACGAGGCGAGCCAGGCTGACGTGATGGCGCTGATCCCCTTCTACATGGCGCGCCGGGTGGTGGTGGTGGGGGACCACGAGCAGGTGAGCCCGTCCGCGGTGGGGCAGGACCTCGCCATCGTCCAGCAGCTCATCGACGAGCATCTGGAGGACATCCCCAACTCGGTGCTCTACGACGGCCAGATGTCCGTCTACGACCTCGCCCGGCAATCCTTCGGGGGCGCCATCTGCCTGACCGAGCACTTCCGCTGCGTGCCGGAGATCATCGAGTTCAGCAACCACCTCTGCTACGGGGGGAGGATCCGGCCCCTGCGCGACCCGAGCAAGGCGACCTTGAAGCCGCACGTCATCGCGCACCGGGTGGAGAAAGGCCGGTCGGCCAACGAGACCAACCCGGCGGAGGCGCGGGCGATCGCTTCGCTGATCCGGGCGGCGATCGAGCAGCCCGAATACAAGAACAAGAGCATCGGGGTCGTCTCGCTGGTGGGAGACGATCAGGCGCTGGAGATCGAGCGGCTCCTGCTGCATCACATTCCCCCGGCGGAATACGAGTCCCGCAGGGTGCTGTGCGGCAACGCCGCCCAGTTCCAGGGCGATGAACGGGACGTGATGTTCCTCTCGGTGGTGGACACCGCCGAGGGGAATCCGCTCCGCCTGCGCAGCGAGCCGATGTTCAAGCAGCGCTTCAACGTGGCGGCGAGCCGGGCGCGCGATCAGATGTGGGTAGTCCATTCGCTCGATCCGGCCGACCTGAAGCCGAAGGACCTGCGCCGGCGGCTGATCCAGCACGCCGAGGATCCGGAAGCGGTGAGGCTTCTGATGAAGCAGTCGGAGGATTCCTCCGAGACACCGCTCGAGCACGAAGTGCACAACCGGCTGTTCGAGGCCGGCTATCGCGTGATCCCCCACTGGCGGGTCGGCTACTACACCATCGACCTGGTGGTCGAGGGCGGAGGGCGCCGCCTGGCCATCGAGTGCGACGGCGACAAGGCGGGAGCGGTCGAGCAGCTGCGCGAGGACATGGCCAGGCAGGCCATCCTGGAGCGGCTGGGGTGGAGCTTCGTGCGGGTGCGCGGCAGCGAGTTCTTCGTCAATCCCGAGAAGGCGATGAAGCCCGTGCTCGCACGCCTGAGCGAGCTGAAGATCCGGCCCGAAGGCGGCAGCGGGAGCGCGGAGGCGCCCCAGAACGGGAAAGAGGTCCTCGAGCGGATCATCCGCCGCGCGGCGGAGTACCGCCAGCACTGGCTGGCCCAGGCCAACGCGCAGCTCGCCCGAGCGGCGAAGGGGCCAGCGGACCGGGCGCGCCGCGCCTCGCGTCCCGCGAAGAAGAAGCGAAAGACCTCCGCGCGAAGGTAGCGTGCCCTCTCAGGGCCGGAGCGAAGCGTAGAAGCCGAGAGTGTAGATATCCGACGGCGGGCTCACTGCGCTTGCGAGCAGCTTCGCGACCGTGAACTGCGCTCGCAGATCGAAGCGGCGGCCGAGCACCCAGGTCGCGCCGATCGTCATGGGAATGATGCCGCCCTGTTGGAACACGGCGGACTTGAACGGGTTAGGCTCCGCAAAGGAGGCGTGCAGCACCGTGCCGAGATCGAATGCGAGCCTTTCCGTGGCCTGGAGCACCAGTTGCCCGGCGAGCAGGTACGCCCAGCGGAAATCATCGGGCGCCGACATGCGATATTGGATCTGCGGTACGAGAACGATCGCCAGCGGGCCGCCTTGAACCCGCGCCACCGTCCCGGCGTAGAGCGGATCTCCGGGCTGGCCGTCATAGGCCACGCCGACCGTTGCCGCGAAGTCAACGGGACCCGCGGAAAGAATCCCGAAGGTCAGTTCCCCGCCGAACCGGGTGGAATAGCGCGTGCACCAGCTCGAGCCCAGGCAAGTGCCGCCCATGGACAGGGTCGCACGATCGGTCAATCCGTAGCGAATCCCGGGCGCAAGAGCGTAATAGGGCGTGCTCCCGCCGGGCCCGCGGAAGACGAGGGTAAACGGCAATCCGACGTCGAATTGCACCAGCTTGGCGGAGAGCGTCAGGGGACGGTCGTTGAGCGCGAGCGGCCACGCGTCCCCGGGCGAATCCGCGGCAACGCCCTTGCTGTTTCGTGCCGCGAGGCCGGTCAGGAGCAGCTCCTCTTCCCGGACCTGGATGCTGCGACCCGGCTCGACGGTGATCTCGTGCGCTTCAGTGCCCTGCCGCCTTTCGCGGCGGAGGAGATAACGCCCCGCGGGCACCGACAGCTTTAGCGCCCGGCGGCCCGAGGGGACCTCGAGGACCACCGAGCTGGAGGCGATGAGGACCGACCCTTCCCCGGCGAGCTCGAGTGGGACCTGCACCGGGAACGGCGGCGCGGCGTGCAATCCCTTGGCGCCCGTCCAGCCTCCGCCGTTGCACGCGTCGATGATTCCCAGGCGGACGGTCGCGGCGCTGCTCTCCAGCCGCCCTCGCAGGTCCGAGAAGAGCAGCGGCTGCCCCGCCGGATAGAGCGCCGCGCCGTCCGCATGGCCGGAGTAGTAGAAGACCAGGAGCGACTCGCTGCGGCTCGCTCGAAGGGTTGCGAGCTCCCGGTCCAGGGTGACGAGGACCACCTCGGGTGACGGATCGTGCAGCACGTGCACGTCCGCGGGCTTGAATTCTCCCACCTGGATCAGGGTGTCCGCGACGCTCTGCGCATCCCGGTACGAGTAGCGCAAATCGGGGCGGCCCAGCGCCCCACGGTTCGCCCCGACGATCACGGCGATCCGATGCGAGGCGGCGGACGCGGCCGTCGATGCGAGCAGCACCGCCAGCGAGAGCGCCTTCATCGTCCTGCGCCTTTCTTCACGAACTGCAGCCGGGTGGCCCAGACCTCGCGCGTGCGGGGGAGCGTCGCCAGGGCGGCCTGCTGCCCCGCCTTCGTGAGCGGCGAACGGCTGAACGCGACCAGCAGGACTTCGGGGCCGGGTGCGTCGTCCACCGTCCAGCTCCGCGGCAGCAGGCTGTCGGCGGCGGCAGGTCCCGCGTACAGCTGGGTGAGGGTCCCGTCCTGCACCGTGGACACGGTGACTCGCGAGTAACCCTCCGCGGCCACCTTGAGCTGCACGGCATCGCCTGCTTGCACGGGCGCCTGGCCGTCCCAGAGGGACACGGCCCCGTCCCGCTTGATGTACACGGCGATCGAAGGCGTCCCCTTCGCGCCGCGATCGAATTGGTCGGCATTCCAGGGCTTCACCCCCAAGAGGACGCCGCCGCCGGCGACCAGGACGACCGCTGCCACCACCGACCAGCGGTACAGCCACGACCAGCTGCGCAGCCGCCCCCGCCGCGGCGGCCCGAGCTCCCGCACCCAGGCCGGCACCGGGAGCGCCTGCTGGACCCGGGCCATGTGCGCCGCGCACCGTGCGCATCCCTTGACGTGAGCAGCGGTGCTCGCGTCGCCGGCGCCGAGCGACATCGCGTCGAGCTGAAGCATCGACGGATGCGCGCTCACGGCAGGATCTCCTTGCGCATCTTCGCGACGCGATGGTCGAGCCGCCGCAGGCAACGGCGCACGGTGCGTTCGGAAACCCGCACCACTTCCGCGATCTCCGCCTGGGTGAGCCCGTCGAGCCGGACGAGCAGCGCGACCTCCAGCTCATCGGCGGGCAGGCGCCGCGCGAGCACCTCGAGCGAGCGGCGAGTGGCGAGCGCGTCATCGGCGCCCGGAGCGAACGAACCGAGGTGCACGAGGGCCACTGCTTCCTCATCCGCGGCCGCCGTCCTCGAGCGCTCCCGCAGGCGATCGATCGCGAGCCGGGTGCCGGTCCGGTAGATCCAGGCCAGCACGCGCCGCCGGTCGTCGTTCGCGAGATTCGTCCGCCACAGGCGCACGAACGTTTCCTGCGCCACGTCGTCGGCTTCGGCGAAATCTCCCAGCATGCGTCGACACTTCTCCCGGATGAGCGCGAAGTAGCGGCGATAGGCTGCTTCGACGTCGTCCAGACGATCCCCCTCGCCCCCGCATGAGGAAGACGGAATTGACCCCAAAAAGCGGACACGCGCCCGCCGGTGTGGTCATTCGAGCGCGAACCGCGCCACCGCGGCCTCGTTCCAGTCCAGCCCCGCGCCGGGGGCCTCGCCTGGCAGCGCCCGTCCGTCGGCGATTTCCAGCGGCCGCAAAAGGACCGGCGCCGCCCAGTCGACGTACTCGAGGAAGTGGGCCGACGGTGTGACCGCCAGGAGCTGCGCGCTCACCTCGGGATAGAGGTGCGACGACATCTCGATTCCGGCGGCGTCGGCCAGCGCCGCCGCCCGCAGCCAGCCCGTCACCCCGCCGATCCGGGCCAGATCGGGCATCACGTAATCCGCCGCGCCCGCCGCGAGCGCCGCCGCCATCGCGCGCGTCCCGAGGAAGTTCTCGCCGATCTGGACCGGCGTCTCCAGCTCGCGCGCGAGCCGGGCCGCCCCGGCGTAGTCGTCGTGCCGGACCGGCTCCTCGATCCAGTAGACCTGCTCGCGGTCCAGCGCGCGCCCGCGCGCGAGCGCCTCCGCCACCGTGAGCGCCTGGTTGAAGTCGGTCATCAGCAGGGCATCGGTGGGGATCCTCGCGCGGACCGCGCGGGTGGCCACGAGGTCGTCCCACAGCGTCTTGCGTCCGAGGCGGAGCTTGATGGCGTGGAATCCTTCGGCCAGGAGCTCCAGCGCCTCGTCCGCGACCTTCTCGGGCGGGTCCAGGCCGAGCGCATTGCTGTTGTACGCCGGCACGGGGTGGAGCTCGCCGCCGAGCAGCCGCGCCAGCGGCAGCCCCGCCGCGCGGCCCAGCGCGTCCCACAGGGCCACGTCGAGCCCCGACATCGCGATGACGGGGAGCCCTTCGCGGCCGATCAGCGTGAAGCGGGCGTCGAGCTTCTTCGCGATCGCGACCGGCGCGACCGCGTCGCCTCGGACCATCTCCAGGATGCCCGCCAGGAGCTGCCGGAGCGTGCGCGCGCCCAGGTCCGAGTAGCCGAAGAGATAAGCCCGGCCGGGCACTCCTTCCTCGGTCTCGAGATCGAGGAGGACCAGCGGCGCGTGGGTGATGGTCCCGCCGCTCGTCCCGAGAGGCCGGCGCATCGGCACGCGCAGGGACCGCGTCCGGAGCGCGCGGATGGTGAGCTTCGGAAGCGCTGCAGGCATCGAGCTACCTGTGTATGCCATGTCCAGCCTCCTCGGCGCTTCTGGTCAGCCGGAGCGCGCCAGGACCAGCGCCACGTTGGTGCCGCCGAACCCCAACGAGTTGGACAGCGCGAGGCGCAGCGGCCTCGCCGTCGGCCGCACCACCGGCGGGTAGTCGTCCAGCTCCGGGTCGAGCGGCTCGGCGTTGATGCAGGGCGCGATCCAGCCGCCCCGCAGCATCGAGAGCGTGAAGATG
>WNGG01003029.1_pt1 | contig 32090 bp, 23 predicted proteins | sample 5400661 | NCBI WGS metagenome assembly WNGG01 (sample SAMN13153372, study PRJNA577476) | soil metagenome | isolation source: 100 cm soil or saprolite under Garry oak tree replicate 1 | place: USA:California | collected 2016-06-15
CACGCGCGTATCAATAACATCGACCCGAGCGCAGCGTTGAAGGCGCCGGGTGTCGTGGCCGTTTACACTGGCAAAGATGTGGCTGACAAGATTGGCCCCGTGCCCTGCGCAAGCGCGCTGCCGGATCTCAAAGTGCCTGACTATCGTGTACTCGCGAAAGACAAAGTGTTTTTTGTTGGGCATCCCATCGCCGCAGTCGTGGCCACCGATCGATACGCCGCGCGCGACGCGACTGATCTCGTCCTGGTTGATTATGAAGACCTGCCTGCCGTAGTCGATGTTGAAGAAGCTGCCAAAGGCGGGACCGTAATTCACGAAAGCTTCGGCGACAACGTCGCTTATAAGTTGACTGCCGGCGAGGGTGACATCGAGGCGGCACTTGCATCAGCCGATCGCGTGATCAAACAGCGAGTCATTCACCAGCGGCTGGCGCCCGTAGCAATGGAGCCGCGTGGTGTGCTGGCTCGCTATTTTCCCGGTGAAGAAGAGCTAACGATTTGGTCATCAACGCAGATACCACATCTGCTTCGTACGCAACTCGCATTGATGATCGGCATTCCCGAAAACAAGCTGCGCGTGATTACACCCGAAGTGGGCGGCGGCTTCGGCTCGAAACTTAATGTGTACGCCGAAGAAGCACTGCTGGGCTGGATCTCCGTGCAACTTGGCAAGCCGGTTAAATGGATCGAGACGCGGCGCGAAAACATGCAGGCCACAATTCACGGTCGCGGGCAAGTTGGCTATATCGAAATCGGTTGCAAGAACGACGGCGCTGTCACTGGCCTTCGTTACAAAGTGTTCGCCGACCTCGGCGCTTATCATCAATTGCTGACTCCTGCGATCCCAACGTTGACCGGACTGATGCTGTCCGGTGCGTACAAGATTCCCGCGATTCAGATCAACGTTACTGGTTGCTTCACAAACAAGATGGCCACGGATGCTTATCGCGGCGCGGGCCGTCCGGAAGCAACCTACGTCGTCGAGCGCGCAATGGATCTGGTGGCGGCGGAACTCGGCATCGATCCGGCTGAAGTGAGAAGGAAAAACTTCCCTGCGGCAAATGAATTTCCGTTTCACACGGCCACTGGTCTCGATTATGACAGTGGCGACTATGAAGCTGCTTTGAATAAGGCGCAGGGAATTATCGGCTACGCAAAGTTGCGCGAAGAGCAGAAGAAAGCCCGAAACGAAGGTCGGCTTGTGGGTATCGGCATTTCGACTTACGTGGAAATCTGCGCGCTCGGTCCATCGCAGGCGATGCCCGCCGGCGGCTGGGAGAGCGCCACCGTGCGCATCGAGCCGACTGGCAAAGTGACCATCATGACCGGAGCATCGCCGCATGGCCAGGGCCAGGAAACTTCATTCGCGCAAATTGCGGCTGATGAACTGGGCGTAGAACTAAACGACATAAACGTCATTCACGGCGACACGGGAATCGTGCAATACGGCATCGGCACGTTTGGCAGTCGCGCGACCGCGGTTGGTGGCACGGCGGTCCTGGTTGCAATTCAGAAACTCAAAGAAAAAGCGAACAAAATTGCCGCGCATCTGCTCCAAGCCGATGCTTCAAGACTTGCGTTCGAGGGTGGGCGATATTCTGTGGCGGCAGCTAAGGCCGCTGCGGCCGGCGAGATTTCCGAACCTGTTGTGCCTATCGGCGAAGCGCCGGGGGGCGCATTACCCAAACCACAGACCAACGGCAGGTCGAGCATTACGATTCAGGACGTCGCGCTCGCCGCGCACTTAGCGAAAGAACTGCCGCCAGACACGGAACCTGGACTTTCGGCCACGTATTTCTTCGAACCAAAGAATTTTACTTTCCCATTCGGTACGCACATTGTCGCCGTCGAAATCGATCGCGAAACGGGTGATCTGAAGTTTCTTCGCTATGTCGCAGTTGACGATTGCGGCAAGGTGATCAATCCGATGCTGGTTGATGGCCAGCTTCACGGTGGCATTGTGCAATCGATCGGCCAGGCGCTATACGAAGAAGTGGTCTACGACGACCAGGGACAGCTCGTAACCGGGACGTTGATGGACTATGCGCTGCCAAAGGCGTCCCAGATTCCCTGGATGGAGTTGGATCGCACCGAGACGCCGTCGCCCGTTAATCCGCTCGGCGTCAAAGGCGTCGGCGAAGCGGGAACGATCGGCGCGACGCCGGCGATCGTCGGCGCCATCGTCGACGCGCTGGCGCCGTTGGGCGTGAAGCATCTCGATATGCCTGTGCGGCCGGAAACTGTTTGGCGGATAATTGAGCGCCAATAGGGGCGGACCTGTGTGTCCGCCCGCTTTGTAACGCAACTTGATAAGTTGCGCTTGGCTGCGCAAGGTGACAACTTGCCCTAAACCGCTGAGGGCGGACACACAGGTCCGCCCCTACAGGAGACTAAGAAATGATTCCTGCACAATTTGATTACCAGTCGCCGAAGACGCTCGATGAGGCGGTCTCTTTGCTTGCGCAACATCGCGACGACGCAAAGATACTTGCGGGCGGGCACAGCCTAATTCCCGCGATGAAGTTGCGACTCGCGCAACCGCAGTTGGTCGTCGATATTGGCCGCATCAAAGATCTTTCCTACATTCGCGAAGAAGGCGGCCAGATTCGCATCGGCGCGATGACGACGCACTACCAGATCGAGTCGTCGGAGCTGCTCAAGAGGGTTTGCCCATTGCTGCCGGAATGCGCAGCAAGTATCGGCGACGTCCAGGTCCGCAACAAGGGTACGATTGGCGGCAGCCTCGCGCATTCCGATCCGGCGGGCGACTGGCCAGCGGCAATCATCGCGCTCAGGGCCGAGCTGGTTGCAGTCGGCACGAATGGTGAACGAGTGATAAAGGCGGATGATTTCTTTGTCGATCTGCTAACAACCGCGCTTGAGCCCGGCGAGATTCTGCGCGAGATTCGTATCACCACGCCACAGGGTAGCGTTGGTCAAGCCTACCAGAAGGTCCATCATCCTGCTTCAGGATTTGCAGTTGTCGGCGTTGCTGTAACGCTCAATCTGGGAGTTGACGGCGCGTGTGCGTCGGCAGGGGTGGGTATAACTGGCGTGGCCTCGAAAGCCTACCGAGCGCTTGGCGTTGAAGCGTTGCTCAGCGGCAGAAAGCTCAACGATCAAACCATCGCGGAAGCTGCGTCACACGCAGTTGACGGTGTTGATGCGAATTCCGATCTCTACGCCTCCGATGAGTATCGTCGTCATCTTGCGCAGGTTCACACACGGCGCGCGATTGCGAACGCCACCGGACGAGCCGGATAAAGTTTCAACTTTCGGGTTTCAAGTTTGCGGATTCGAATGCTGAGTCTTACGCCGAACTTTAGCTGCGTTCGCCAATGGAACTCGAGACTCTGAACTCTAAACTCGAAACAGTTCTTCCATGAAACTCGAAGGCACCCACCAACTCCACGCCTCGCGCCAGCGCGTCTATCAATCGCTAGTTGACCCGCAGGTCTTACAGCGCTGCATTCCCGGTTGCGAGCGTCTGGAGAAAACGGGCGACAACGCCTACGCCGCAACGATCCGCGCGGGTGTCGGCTCAATCAAAGGGGTCTTCAACGGCAACGTGATGCTTGAGGACATGCGACCTCCAGAACATTATCGCCTTGTCGTCGACGGAAAAGGTACGCCTGGATTTCTGAAAGGCTCGGGCGATCTCGATCTCGCAGAACTAGACGGAGTAACGATCATCCAGTATGTTGGCGAGATTCAGGTTGGCGGAACGATTGCCGGGGTAGGCCAGCGCATGCTTCAGGGCACCGCAAAGATGATGGCTTCGCAATTCTTCACCGCGCTCGAAGCGGAAGCAAAGACTTCCGAAGGCGAAGGTCCCCCTAAGCACGGCTTTTTTCGCACCACCCTGAGGTGGTTCTCAGGGTGGCTGAAATCCGTATTTCTCAAGCGCAAGAAACTTTAGACCGAGCTTGTGAATCGCCATGATGACTCGGAAACAATAGAAAACAAAAAGGGAGGCAATGAAATGAACTCGTCTACGGATCATCAACTCTTAGTGCAGCGTTTGGAGAAGCTGGAACGGCAGAACCGCCGCTTTAGAATCGGCGCGCTGCTGGTTCTATTGATTGTCGGCTTGCTGGTCGTCATCGGAGCGCGACCTGCGAATGTTCTTCAGGCTGAAAAGTTCACCCTGGTTGATCAGTCCGGCCGCACAATGGCTACGCTGGGGCCTGACGCCAATGGACTGCCAGGCGTGAGTATTAAGGATATGTCGACAGGCAAAGAAAGGGTGTGGCTCGGACTATGGGGCAAAGGAACAGAGGTTGGCCTGGGCCTCTACGACCAGAATAACAAAGAACGATCACGGCTCGGGATTCTCGCAAATGGTACGATGAGGCTAAGTGTCAACGACGACTCCGGCAAATTGCGAGCATGGCTTGGTCAATCCGGCAACGGCAAGGAATCGGGCGTAGGCTTCTACGACGCCAACGAAAAAGAGAGGGCGTGGATCGGAATTGCCGGCGGAACTTCCCCGCGTGTGATCTTTTACGACGCGGATCACAAGGAAAGTTGGGGCGCGCCTTAAGTCGGACCACCCTGAGGTGGTTCATAAGGTGGCCGCGACGAGTGCTGGCTCTGGGGCAGTGGCCCGACCGTGAGGGAGGACTCCTATCCTGGGGCCCAACCATTCAAGGACCTGGCTTCCCTTCGCGTCGCGCACGTGCGATGAAGGCTTCGATGTCAGACATCTTTCGTGGCAGGGCTTCGGTCATCCAACGTACGCCATCAGGTGTGATGACCATATCGTCTTCGATCCGTACGCCAATGCCGCGGTACTTTTCAAACGCCGGCCTGATGGCCGCTATGAACTTGTCGTTCTCGGGCGTCTTCGGCAAGTAATCGAGCGCGTCGGGGCGGATATAGATGCCGGGCTCGTTGGTGAAGGTCATGCCCGGCTCGAACTTCGCGGCGCCACCGACGTCGTGCACGTTCATTCCCAGCCAGTGACCGGTCCCGTGCATGAACCAGATGCGATACTGCATCGAGTTGCGATCCGTGATCAAACCGAGTCTCAGCAGACCGTCCTTGATCACCTCGGTCGCCGCACGATTTATTTCCGAAAGACCAGCGCCGGGACGCGCGACTCTGGCAACTGCTTCCTGCGCGTCATAAACAATCTGATAAATGTCTGCCTGGGCCGGCGAGAATTTTCCATTAAGCGGAGTCGTTCTCGTTACATCGGCGCTGTAGTGATCGTATTCAGCACCCACGTCCATCAGTAACAGATCACCCAGCTTGCAAGGCGCCTGCGACTCTTCATAGTGCAAAGTGGTAGCGTTCGCACCACAACCAACGATATCCGGGTAGCCCCAGTTGTCAGCGTTGCGCAGCTTGAAAGTGTAGGTGACCGCCGCATCAATCTCGTATTCCCATTTCGCACTTCCCGCCGCGGCCCAGGCGCGCTCGTGCGCTTCGGTGCTGATGTCGATGGCGTGTTGCAGCAGTTGCAATTCCATAGGCGACTTTCGCACCCGCATTTCCCCAAAAATCGGAAAGACATTACGAACGGCGTATCCGGTAGCGGTCTTTACCCAATCTGCAGCGAAACGCTGTTCGTGAGCGTACTCTTTGCTTTCGGAATCGCGCGGCACCAAAAGATAAAGTTCTGCCTCGTTCTTCGACGCGGCGCCGAACAAGCTGTCGAAACCCATCTGGTTTGAAGCCGCAGTCTGCGAAGACATCAGAACATTTTCAGGCTTAGGCCGATAGGGCTGGCGGTTGCGGACTGCGGCGATGAAGGGCTCAAACTCACTCTCTTCCCAAATCTCTCTGATGCCCGATATCTCCGCAACTTCCTCCGGGCTGTACATGTGACCCGTCCACGTTTCCGCACCCGGATTTCTGCGGGGCACAAAAAGTATTTCCGACAACAGCGAATTGCCGGGAATCATCACGAGCGTTGCCCTTGACTGTTTCAGGTTCGTCAAATAGTAAAGATTGTTCTCCTGTCGATACTGGTAACTCACGTCATTGGTGTAGACGCGCGGCTCGGTGCTGAAAAGAATCAGGATCGACTTTGGGCCAATAGACTGACCCACGCGTGCGCGGCGGTCTGCCAACTCAGCCAATCGCGCCTTCTCGTCAAACACCGGCGCCGGCGGCGTGGCCCTGATAACGGAGGTTCCCGGCTCTTTATCGCCGTCGGCGTACGCTCTTAGAACCGGAAGCGCGCCGCCCAACAACAATACGAAGAATGAGAGCCCGGTCGCGATGACCCGCAGCGATTTGTAGGGTTCCATTGGAAGCTCCTTGAGATTCTGCTTCAGCCTCATCTTTTCGAGACACTCTTGCACTGCGAGCTGAACGTTTAAGCGCGGTGGTTGAAGGGACTACTTCGAAGCACTTAAGGATAAGGTCGTCTGTTCCGTCTCTGACCGCCGGGCCGGGAAATTATCTGCCGTGTACCGTCGGGGTGAATGATGACGCGCGTCCCGTCAGCTCTGGTTACCAACTGCGTACCATCCGGCAAGGTTCTCACAACGGCCCCATCCGGACGCGTAAAGATGCCCTGTCGCTTCTTTGAAGCAGCGTTGCTGTTGGGGGGCGCATTGCCTTCTGCTTGGGACGCTGCGGCGTTCTTAACGTTTGGTGCGGGTTGCACTGGCGGCGGAATGGAAGGTGGCCGCCTAATAGTGGCTTCAGTTCCCTTCTTCGCCGAACTCTCTTTATCCTTCGGCGCCTTCTGCTTTGCCTTTGCGGTTGCTTCGTCGCTGGCAGTGCGCTGCTTTCTCGGCTGGTCCTTGTTTGCGGCTTCACCCGTCACATTAGCAGCCTTGTTATCCGCGGGCGAAGCCGCCGCTGGCGGGGAAATGGATGGGCCCGTCGCGCTACCTGGTTGGACAACGGGCGCACTCGCCTGCGTCGCACCGCTCCGATGCTGATAGGCATAGAACGCGCCGAAAGCGGCGCCGAGAAGAACTACCGCCGCGGTGGCAATTGCCCAGGGAATAAGACGCTTTCTTGCTGTTGCTGTCGGCGTGTGCGCAACTGTGGTCTCGCCTTTCTGCCGCGTTGTCACCTTCTCCGTCCCGGCAGTTGTGACTGTAGTCTGCGAGCTTGGAAGCAAGACTGTGTCCGCCTCGCTTCGGGAAATAACCGTCTCAGCCCGGCCGCTGCTCCGAAGCGCACGCCGCATCTCAGCGGCATTTGGATAACGCTGATCGCGATTCTGAGCCATGGCCCGCTGCAATACCGCTGCCACGTCTGCGCCGACAGAAGGATTGACTGCAGTGGCCGGCTGCAAAGGATCAAGCTGGCCGTTCACCAGTGCGGCCGCGCGCGTCAACGCATCGGGCGGCTTGATACCGGTTAGCAAATGATAGAGCGTTGCCGCCAAAGAATAGAGGTCACTGCGCGCGTCGGTGCCCAAACCCTGGACCTGCTCAAGTGGCGCGTAGTTGGGCGTGTACCCAAAGATACTCGCGGAAGTCGTCGCGCGCGAAAGGTCTCCCGGCTGCCCCTTTGCGAGACCAAAATCCAGCAAAATGATCTGTCCTCTGGCGGTGAGTTTCAGGTTCTGCGGCTTGATATCGCGGTGAACGATCTGCGGGTCTTGCGTATGCAGATAATCGAGCGCATCGAGCAACTGGTCCGCCCAGGCAAAGACCTGATCCGGCGGAAAAGGTCCGCCCCTTCGTGCACTCATCGCAGACAGATCGTCTCCTGCAATGTACTGCATCACGAGAAACTCTCCGTCACGTTCCGCAAAATGGTCACTAACGCGTGGCAGCGCCGGGTGATGCAGACGGGCCAACAGACGTGCTTCCCGTTCAAACTGCTTTCGCAGCTTTTCATCTGCAAACAAAGTTTCCTTCAGCGCGATCGTGGTATCCAGTCGCTCATCAACGGCCTCGTAGACCGCGCCCATGCCGCCCTGTCCGAGCAGCCGCACCACACGATACCGACCCTGCAAGACTGTCTCTGGCGCAAGCATCAAACTTCGTCTCTCACTTCAAACTCATCGGCCAACCGGCCTCCGCTGGTTTTGACAACTGCGTCTCAAACGAGGTCCGACCAACTTACTAAATAAATTGATTTCCACCAGGCCCGCCTATTATACACTTCGGATCCGGTAGTCGAAACAAATGAACTCTCCTGCGCAGCGCCTTTCGCTCTAGCACTGATCATCAACAAAGCATTGGCCGCCGGCAAATTCCGGCGTATGCTAAGCACCATGGCCACACGTTTCCCCCGTCCCGCCGACGACGAAATGATCGACGTCGGACCGCCTAAGCGACGTCGCTGGTGGCGCTGGTTGATTCTGGCTTTGGTGGTTTTGTTAATTGCCGCCTCGCGCAGTCTGGCAATCTATGTTTCCGCGCTCTGGTTCGGTTCTCTCGGCTACTCGGCGATCTATTGGTACATGTTCAGGCTGAAGGTTGGTCTTTTCATCAGCTTCGTTTTGATCACGGTTCTGATCTTGCGCGCTGCCTTCTGGCTGCTGGAACGCGCCTTTGCTTCGTACGCCCTCGAGCGAAGGACCATCATGCTGAACAACCAGCCATTTCAGTTGTCTCCGGCCCGCTTCATGCGCCCGCTTGCCTGGGTCGTCTCGCTTGTCTGCGGTGTGATCTTCGGCCTGATGATGAAGGGCAGCTGGCAAAAGTTCGCCCTCTATTTGCATCAGACGCCAACGCAATTAACCGACCCGATCTTTAACAAGTCTCTCGGCTTCTATCTTTTTTCGTTGCCGGTTTACGATTTGTTGAGCTCCTGGCTGGTGGCGATCTCGATCGTTATTTTTCTTGGCGCGCTTGTCTACTCTTTGCTTACAATTCCGCAGCAGGCTTTAAAGGTCGCTTCATCGAAACCGCGAGGAACGTCGTTCTCGGCCATCTCTTGGGCGCTGGCCCTGCTGCTGCTGGCGCTCGCGTTGAGCACTTACTTGTCTCGGTTTCCTTATCTCTGGGACGATCACCAGACGTTCTCCGGCATCACCTTCACAGAGGCAAACTATTTGCTGCCGGCGTTGTTCTTTGTTGCCGGCGGCCTGGTGGTCGCGGCGGCCATCGCACTGGTGAACGCCCTGACGCAAAAAAGATTGCGCCTGCTCTTGGTAGCCGTGGCGATTCCCATCGCAGTCTATATCGTCGGCGTAGTGATCGTGCCGGCTTACGTCACCAGCTTCGTCGTCAAGCCAAACGAGTTGGGCCGTGAAGGGCCCTACATCGAGCACAACATCACCTGGACGCGCCGCGCGTTTGGGCTCGATGGCATCGAGCAGCGCGAATTTGACGCCGAGAACTCAGTCGAGGCTTTAAACCTCGACGCAAATCGCCCGACGCTGGAAAACATACGATTGTGGGATTGGCGCGCGTTGCAAGACACACTCAAGCAGATTCAGGAGATCCGCACTTACTATGATTTTCCTGACGTCGATGTTGACCGCTATCGGATTGGCGGGCAAATGCGCCAGATGATGCTCGCCGCACGCGAGATCGACGGAGAAAAACTGCCCGAGCAGTCGCGCAACTGGATCAACGAAAAACTGATCTACACACACGGCTATGGCGTGACAATGAATACGTCTAATGGGTTTGACTCAGAAGGCATGCCGCACTTTGTGCTTTCGAACATGCCGATCGAGTCGAACTCCGCAGACATCAAAGTAACGCAGCCACAAATCTATTTTGGCCAGAAGACAAACACCGACGTTTATGTAAAGACGAAACAGAACGAGTTTGATTATCCCCAGGGCGAGACGAATAGATACACGACCTACGAAGGGACTGGCGGAATAAGGATTGGTGGTGGCTTGCGCCGATTGCTGCTGGCTTATGCGCTTGGTGACCTTACAAAACTACCGTTCTCAGACGACGTCACGGCTGACAGCCGCGTGCTGATTCATCGCAACATCCGCGAGATCGTAAACAGCGTCGCGCCGTTTTTGGTTTACGACAACGATCCGTATATCGTCGTCGCAAATGATGGGCGGCTTTACTGGGTCATCGACGCTTTCACCGAAAGCTCGACTTACCCCTACGCACGTCATTATGCTGCCGGCGGCAACAGCGTAAATTACATGCGCAATAGCGCGAAGGCAGTTATCGACGCCTACAACGGCAGCGTCCGGTTCTACGTGTTCGATTCGCAAGACCCTTTGATTTCGACCTACCGAGCGACTTTCCCAACGCTTTTTCATGACGCCGGCGAGATGCCTGCCGATCTCCGAGGCCACGTGCGCTATCCGGAGACGTTGATGAAAACTCAGGGCGAAGTCTTCGGCCTTTACCATACCCAAAACACAAAGGTCTTTTTTCAGCGCGAGGATCTCTGGAGTATCGCGAACCAGGTTGGTCTGGACGAACAAAACAAGAAACAGGTGCAACCGCTCGAGCCGTATTTCGTGCTGATGCAGTTACCGGGTGAAAAGACCGCCAACGAATTTGCGATCATTCTGCCGTTTACCCCATCCAACCGAAACAACATGATCGGGTGGATGGCTGGTCGTTGCGATGGAGATAATTATGGGAAACTCCTCGTGTACAATTTCCCCAAATCGCGACTGATCGACGGTCCATTGCAGATCGAGGCGCGCATCGATCAAAACGCGCAACTTTCGGGGCAATTTACACTTTGGAACCAGCAGGGCTCGCACGTTGTACGCGGCCATCTGTTGGTGATCCCCATCGGTCGCTCGCTGCTTTATGTTGAACCCGTCTATCTCAAAGCCGAAAGCAGCCCGATGCCTGAACTGCGTCTTGTGGTGCTGGCGATACAGGATCGAATTGGCTATGGCAAGAGCTTCGACGAAGCAATGACCAACCTTTTCGGCGAGGCGCCGAAGCCGGCGACTAAGGAGCAAACCGAGCGGCAAAAAGAAGCAGCGCCGCCGCCAAAGCCCGGCGCGTCGCCGGCCGCAACACCAGAAAACGTCCAACAGCTAATCAATCGAGCGATCCAGGAATTTGAGGACTATCAACGCCTGACTGCGCAAGGAAAACTCGCCGAGGCCGGACAGAAACTGGAACAACACAAGCGGACGCTTGAAGAGCTGAAAAGGATAAGCGGCAAACAGTAAGTAATCCGCTTTGCGTTATGGGCAGGATATTGATCGTCGAAGATGACGAGACGAGGTGCGGCTGGTTTCACCAGGAGTTCGCGCAAGTTGAACTCGACGAAACCGACGACGTAGCGACCGCGGTCCGGTGGTTATCTCAACGCCATTACTCGCTAATCTTTCTGGACCATGATCTGGTGGAAGAACATTACTTCTCTGATGTCTCGGACGACGGGCTAACTGGATACGCAGTTGCCGCCTGGCTGGCCGAGCACCCCGACAGGCAGCCCGCAGCCCGCATTATCATTCACTCGCTAAATTACGCCGGCGCGGAACGCATGCTCAATGTGTTGCAAAGTGGGGGGCGCCATCCGGAGCATATCCCCTTTCATGATCTACCCTGGCTCTTTCAAATCAGTTGAGCCGCACTAGAGACGGTCGCACTCCCTCTGCGTTAACGTGAGGTCCGCGCTTTTCCCATTCCCGACCACAGACACGACAGCGATAATGTTTGTGCTGCGCGGGATTGGAACGATCGAACTGCTCGAGGAATGCAGAAATATATGCGGGCACGCTCGCGCCTTCCAGTCTCTCAAACTGATCGCACGAGCATTTTTGGTCGCTCATCGCCGATACCATCTAAGTTAGAAACCTTCAATCGGACACAAGGGCTTACCCTTTGAGTTTCTCCAGAAGCTTTTTTGCCTGGTCGAGTGCTTCTTTGTGTTCAGGAACATAGTTTGGATCCGGAGTTAACGACCGCAGCGCGTCGACCTGCTTCCTCGCGTCCGCATCCCTACCGACTGCGTGATAGGCCTCGGCAAGGCGGAGGCGCAGCAGACTGTTGTCCTTGCCGAAGCGCAAGCCTTTCTCGAGGTTCTCGACGGCCTTTTGATGATCACCTCCTAGTATTCGCGGCGCTTGCAAATAGAGCTGGCCGAGCACCATGTAAGCGCTGCCACCCTGAAACCTTTCATCAAACTTCAGGACCGTTTCCATCTCGTTGCGTATTTCATCCACGCTGGACAGGCTCGCAAGTGTGCTGTGCTCTGCCGTGCCACCGTAATTAGCTCCAAGCCAGAAGTGGCCTTCCGGCTTGTTGGGCTGGAGCTTGACCGCTGACTTACCGGCCTCAGTTCCTTCCCGAAACGCATCATCACGTTCTCGTTCGTCGGTGGTGTGTTCGCCCAGATAGTAGTCGAACTCTGCCAGCTTCCACGCCGCTTCGTAGCTGCCGTAATCCGCTACTTGCGCCAGGCGAACCAGCGCCACCGCCTGGCGCACCTTGGCCAGATCCTCTCGCTGAGCGTACAGCTTGTCGGCTTGCGATATCCTCTCGGCCGCCGCCTTTGCGTCGCCCACGTCGACGCCCCTTGCGGTTTCAGCCGACCGTTTACTACACGCGCTTACCCCTAAACTCCCTGCAACTGCGATAGAGAAAATCAAAAACTGGCTGATTTCACGCGGTTTTCTTATGCAATGCCTGGCTTGGCTTCTCAATTGTACGGTCCTTCCATACACATGATTTTTCGCTTACGCAAAGGGGACGAATAAGGTATATTGACAACCGCTAACGGGAACGACGGTAACCGGCAACCCTGGAGGAACGTGTGACTGCGGCCGCATTCTACGATCTTGAAGGCACTCTGGTCAGTACAAATCTGGTTCATACGCTTGGCTTTTACGCCAAGAACCAGCCGGGCCTCTTCAGCAGCTTCAGAAAGAGTGCCGGTACTCTCCTAAGCCTGCCCGTCTTCGCAATCACGGACCAGTATAGCCGAAAGGTTTTCAATGATCTCTTTTTCAAGAGCTACAAGGGGCAAAGCGAGGATCGGATGCGCTTCTTTGCCGACGAGTTGTTTGAAACTGTTCTCAAGCCGGCAGTCTTTCCCGGGGCGTATGAATTGATTGAGAAGGCGCGGAGCCTGGGTTTGAGACAGGTCGTGGTGACCGGGGCGCTGGATCTTTCGGTCAAACCGTTGATGGAACACCTGGGGATAGAGGACTACGTCGCTAATCACCTTGAGTTTGTGAACGGCGTAGCGACTGGACGCCTGCTACCTCCGGTGATGGCGGCAGCAACAAAGGCGTCGTGGATAAGAACGTTTGCCGAGCGCGAAGGCATCAGTCTGAGCGACTCGTTTGCCTACAGCGATAGCATGAGTGACTTGCCGATGCTCTCGGTTGTAGGGCACCCCGCGGTAGTGAATCCCGATATGCGGTTGCGACAAACAGCCCTTCATCACGATTGGCCGATTCTGAATTTGAAGTAACCCTGCACACTTGTGAACTTATGTCACTTCAACTAAGACGCAAAACACACGAATCGGTCATTTACATCGATCGCGACAGTGCGCCACGCATCATGCCCTCGGGCGAAGACTTCATCCTTGAAGACCTGCCCATCGGCACGCGCGTCCTCTATCCGAATCCGCCGCTCAAGGGCTTACCTAACCGCGAAGCAGCGATTCGCTACGCGCTGAATCATCCGCACGGTTGCGATCCGCTTTTTGCCCAACTCGAGCCTGGCAAGAAAGTCACGATCGCGGTGGATGACATTAGTCTACCTCTGCCGCCGATGGCTACGCCTGATATTCGTCAAACGGTGCTGGAGATTGTCCTCGATATGCTCGCGGGCCATGGCGTCGATGACGTGCACATCATCATTGCCAATTCCCTGCACCGCAAGATGACTGAGTGGGAAATGAAGCGCATGGTTGGTCCGAAGATCTTCAACGAGTTCCATCCAGATCGTTACTACAACCACGATGCCGAGTGGAGCGAAGGCCTGGTTAAGATTGGCGAGACGAAGCACAAGGAGCCGCTCAACCTCAATCGTCGAGCCGCGGAAAGCGATCTGCTGATCTACTGCAACATCAATTTGGTGCCGATGGATGGCGGACACAAATCGGTAGCGGTTGGGCTCTGCGATTACGAATCGCTGCGGGCGCATCACGAACCGCAGACAATCCGGGACTCGGACAGTTACATGGATCCGGCGCGTTCTGAGTTGAATCACAAATGTGTCCGGCTGGGCAGGCTGGTTGACGAACAGGTAAACGTCTTTCACATCGAAACGGCCATCAACAATCGGATGTACGGAAGCGATATGGACTTCCTGCTCAAGAATGAAGACGACTTCACGGCCTTCGACCGGATGAAGTTTGAAGCGATGCGCTACACCATGAGCAAACTGCCGCGGCAGGCCAGACGCAAGTTGCTGCATTCGCTCCCCTCCCAGTACGAGATGACGGCGTGTCATGCGGGCAAGACCGAGCCGGTCCATGAAAAGATTATCGAGAAGGGATTCGAGCAATACATCATTCCGGTCCGTGGTCAGTGCGACATCCTGGTAACCGGCATCCCGGATATTTCGCCCTACAATGTTTATTCAATTCTGAATCCGTTGCTGGTGCAGGTAATGGGACTGGGTTATCACTTCAACTTCTATCGTCACAAGCCTCTGCTTAAGAAGGGCGGAGTTTTGATTCTCCATCATCCTTGTTACGACGAATTCGATCATAACTTTCACCCCAGCTACATAGAGTTTTTCAATCGTCTGTTGCCGGAAACGCGCGACGCGTTTGTATTGAGAGAGAAATACGAGCGCGAGTTTGCGAATAATCCGAGTTACGTTGAGATGTACCGGCGTGGCAACGCCTATCACGGCGCGCACCCGTTCTTCATGTGGTATTGGGCCGAAAACGGCCGTCAACACGTCGGCAAAGTCATCGTTGCGGGCGCGGAAAACGCTCATGTGCCGGCGATTCTGGGCTGGGAGCGGGCGGACAATCTGACGGAGGCGATCGCGATGGCGCGCAGTTACATGGGCAGCTCAGCCGAAATCACAATGCTGCATCAGCCGATGATCGGCATCGCGGATATGGAATAGTCATGACGCTATCCCCAACGGAAATCTATAAAGGTCGAAAGATCTTTCTGATCGGCAGCACGGGCTTTCTCGGCAAAGTCACGCTGAGCATGTTGCTGCATCGCTTTCCGAATCTCGGCCGCGTGTACGTCACCGTGCGCGCGCGTTCGCCGGAGGAATCCGAGACGCGCTTCTGGGACAACGTGATCACCGCCCCGCCCTTCGACCCACTCCGCGAGAGGTACGGAAACGCGTTTGCAGGTTTCATTCGCGACAAAGTAAGCGTGGTTGGCGGAGACATCGGCGAAACGAATCTCGGTTACACCGAAGAGGACGCGCAAAAACTCGCCGACGACCTCGACATAGTCATTAACACGGCCGGCAATGTGACGTTCAATCCAACGCTCGAGAGCGCGCTACGCACCAACGTCGTTGGCACGCAAAACGTGATCGCCTTTGCCAAGCGCCTGAAGCGGCCGGCCCTGGTTCACGTTTCTACCTGTTTCGTTGCCGGCAATCGCTCAGGCGCGGTTTGGGAGAGCGATCCGGTGCTCGGCTATTTTCCGCGCAAGCATGAATTGCAGGGCTTTGAGTTTTCGGTCGAGCAGGAAATCAAAGACTGCGCCAAGCTCGCCGAGCGCGTCCGCGATGAGGCCCGCGACGCGATGATGCTGGCGCGCTTTCGCGAACTGGCGCGGAAACGCTTGCACGAAGAAGGTCGCGACGCCGACGATCCCGATGCCCTGGGCCTCGCCGTCGCGCGCGAACGGAAAGTCTGGACGCGCACGCGGCTCACGGATCTCGGCGTCGAGCGGGCGGCGTGGTGGGGCTGGCCCAATATCTACACCTATACGAAGGCTCTCGGCGAGCAACTGGTCGCCGCGGAAACTGGCATCGTTCGCAGTATTGTTCGACCGAGTATAGTGGAGTCCTCGCTCTCTTACCCGTTTCCCGGGTGGAACGAAGGCTTCACGACTACTGCGCCAATCATCTTTCTGATCCTCAAGGGTCAGACACAGATTCCCGCCAATGGAAAACTGATTCTCGACATCACTCCGGTTGACCAGATTGCCTCGGTGATGCTCGCGGTCGCGGCGGTGGCTTGCGTGGAAGAGCCACGTCTTGTTTACCAGGCCGCTACCGGTGATTCAAATCCCAACAACATGGAGCGGATCATCGGCTTGGTTGGTCTCTACAAGCGCAAACATTTCCAGGAGAAAGATACGGGCATCAAGCTCATAAACGAAATTGCGGCGCGCCTGGAGGCGCGCGGAGTGTCAACGGCGACATTCGAAGCGACTTCGATCCCGATGCTCAACACGGCGGCCAAGAAAGCCGCGACGCTGCTGGACCGTGCGCGGCCACGCTGGGGTGGCGGTCGCGTTGTCGAAGTTATCGACCGCGTTAGGACAACCGTGGACCGAGTTGAAGAGATCACGCGCGAAACTACCGAAGCATTTGAAATGTTTCGGCCGTTCATGATCGAAAACGCGTACGTCTTCAGATCCGACAATGTGCGTTCGCTCTTCAGCAGTATCCGAAAGGATGAGCAAGCGCTGCTGAGCTGGAACCCCGAATCCTATGACTGGTACGACTATTGGCTGAACACTCACATGCCAGGATTGAAGAAGTGGGTTTTCCCAACGCTTGAAGAAGACATGCGCGCGCAGCCCAGGCGCATTTACACCTATCGCGATCTGGTCGAACTTTTCGAAACTTCAACCAAGCGTCACGCGACACGCGTTGCCATGCGCATCGAGCGTGACGGTCATAAAGAGCAGTACACGTATGCGGATTTGCGCGAGTTGGCAACACGCGCCGCGGGTTTCTTCGCCAGTGAGGGAGTCAAGCCAGGGGAACGCGTGATGCTCGTCAGCCAAAACGCGCCCGAATGGGGCATGACCTACTTCGGCGTGCTCAAAGCCGGCGCCACGTGTATTCCCGTCGATCCGGAAAGCTCGACTGACGAGATTATGAACTTCGCTCGCGCCGGCGACGCGGCGGCGATCGTCCTGAGCGAGAAGCTGGCTCAAGAGCACGCCGAACTCAACGACCGGCTCTCGGCCGCGGGACTGTCAGCAAGGATCTGGACGTTTGACGATGTGTTTGCAATGCCCGACGAAGTGACTGAGGATCAGCGGCTTGCCCTCCTGCCGCAGCGCGTCCACGCTCAATCGGTCGCGTCGCTGATTTTCACCTCGGGAACCACCGGCCAGCCCAAAGGCGTGATGCTGTCACATCGAAACCTGACAAGCATGGTCTCGATGCTCTCGTCGGTCTTCGATATGACAACGAAGGACGGCGTCTTGTCAGTGTTGCCAATGCATCACACGTTTGAATTCTCGACCGGCTTTCTCACTCCGTTGAGTCGTGGCGCGCAGATTACCTATCTCCCAGAGTTGACGAGCGACGCACTGGCCCGGGCGATCAAAAACGGGCACGTGACGGGGATGGTCGGCGTGCCGGCTCTCTGGGAACTGCTTCACCGGCGCATCAAGAACCGGCTCTACGAAAAAAGCGACTGGATCGGCAAGACTGCGGAGACAATGATCCGCGGCAACGCCTGGTTGCGCGACAAGACGTCACTCAATTTTGGCCAGCTCTTTTTTTATCCGATTCACGAGGGCTTGGGCGGCCGTATTCGCTATTTCATCAGCGGCGGCTCGGCCCTCAGCGAAAACATTCAGAAAGATTTTCAGGGTCTCGGCTTCACGATCCTCGAGGGCTACGGCCTGACTGAAGCATCGCCGGTGCTGACCGTCACGCGACCGGCGAATCGGATGTTGACAGGAAGCGTCGGGAAACCCCTGCCGGGCGTCGAGGTGCGAATCGCCGACGCTGACGCAAGCGGTGTTGGTGAAGTGATTGCTCGTGGGCCCAACGTCATGCTCGGTTACTACGAAAACCCGGACGCGACCCGCAGCACGCTTGTCGATCGCTGGCTCTACACCGGCGACCTCGGGCGTCTGGACGAAGACGGCAATCTCTATCTCGTCGGGAGATCGAAAGAGATCATCGTCGACACTAACGGCAAGAACGTTTACCCGGACGCGTTGGAAGAGTTGTACGCGAACTCGCCTTACGTTAAAGAGCTGAGCATTGTTGGTCTGGCGGATGGTCTTGGTGAAAAGGTGGCGTGCCTGGTTGTACCTGACGATGAATATGATATTGCGCTCGCGCGCGACGATTTGCGGCGGCGCGTCGAGGAGCACTTCCGCGAAGTGTCGGCAACACTTCCTTACTACAAGCGCGTCAAGGTTCTGCAGTTCACGAATTTCGAGTTGCCACGAACAGCAACTCGAAAGGTCAAACGCCTTGAAGTAGTGGAGATGATGCAAGCGCTCGAGCAGAATCAGAAGTCCGGGCAGACACCGGTCGCGCATGAATCAGCCGGCTCCGATTCGCTCTGGGTGCTCAAAACTGTTGCTTCAGTCTGCAACCGACGCGTCGAGGAGATTTCAATCAACGCGCGTCTCAGCGATCTTGGATTTGACAGCTTGATGTTTGTCGAGCTCGGGACCGCAATCGAGAACGCCGGCGGTTCCATCTCGGCGCCTGAGCGATTCAACGAAGTGCAGGACATCAGGGAGCTGATCAGTGTTGTCAGCCGTCGCTCTCCTGCTGCCGGCCGCGTCGACGGCGCAACGGCGCGCGTGGACTCAGATCGCAAGCCGGAAGACGAGATCAACATTCCATCGCTCGTCCGAGTTGTTGGTAATAAGGGCGTCGACCTGGTTCAGCGGTTTTTCTATGAAAGATTTCTCAACACAAAGTACGAAGGCCGCACGAATATTCCCCCGCATACCAATTTCATCGTCGCCGCTAACCACTGTTCGCACCTTGATATGGGCCTGACCAAGATGGCCCTCGGCGACGCCGGTCGCGACATGGTAGCGCTGGCTGCCGCGGATTATTTCTTCGACACGAAATACAAGCGCGTGCTCATGGAAAATTTCACCAATTTGGTCCCGATGGAGCGCACTGGCAGCTTACGCCAATCGCTGCGGCACGCGCGAGACTATCTCGAACGCGGGTACAACGCGCTCATTTTCCCCGAAGGCACGCGTTCGCTGACGGGCCAGATAGCTGACTTCAAGCCTGTCGTGGCGCGCGCATCGGTCGCTTTCTTTCGATTGAAGAGTTGGAAGATTTGACGGACGGAATGGCTCGCGCCGAGGCGTATCGATTGATCGCCGCGTTGGTCAAGCATGAGATCGAGAACCTGCGCGACCGGACTAGGCACGCGTTCGACGCTCGTGCCCTGCGCAAGCGCTGGAAGACCGAGCGCCGTGAACAAGTGGCAGAGAAAGAAATGGCGGCCGGAGAACTGGTGGGTTAGTTGTAGGGGGCGGACCTGCGTGTCCGCCCTAGTCATGTGCGTTCCACCATCCACGGGCGGACACGCAGGTCCGCCCCTACGACTGTCTAATGGCTAGCACTTCAAAAAAGCGCGTCGCCCGAATGACGCCAGTCGCGACCGGCTCGAAGCGCCGCGCGGCAATTGAAAAGCGTCCGCGTCCGACGACGCTGGTCACTGGTGGCACGGGCTTTCTCGGCTCTCACCTCGTGCGTCAACTTGTTGAAGAGGGCACCAAAGACATTCGCGTTATGGCGACGTCGATTCCCGACTGGTTGATCGATCTCGGGGTCGAACCGTTTGAAGGTTCAATCACCGAAAGTGACGACGCCAAGCGCGCGGTCGAGGGAATCAAAGAGATCTATCATCTCGCCGGCCGTGTTTCGCGCGAGCGCGAAGACGCGCGCGAGATGTACAAGATACACGTTGATGGCACCCGCCTGCTTTGCGATGCGGCGCTTAAGGGCGGAGTCAAAACGATCGTTCTCGCTTCGACCAGCGGCACCATTGCCGTCAGCGAAAACGGCGACTCGATTCCCGACGAGACCATGACACCGCCGCTTGAGATCATTTCGCGCTGGCCTTACTACGCCAGCAAGTCGTACCAGGAAATGGCGGCGCTCGAGCGTTTCAACGGCAAAGGCCTGCGACTGGTGATCATGAATCCGAGTCTGCTGCTCGGACCGGGGGACGAGCGGTTGAGCTCGACGAAAGTTATTCTTGATTTCATGGCGCGCAAGATCGGCGCAGTACCCCTGGGAGGATTGAGTTTTGTCGATGCGCGAGATGCCGCGAAGGCTTTTCGTACTGCGATGAAGAAAGGCCGGCACGCAGAGCGTTATCTGTTGGGCGCGGCCAACTGGACGTTTGAAAGATTTTTTGGTCGCCTTGAGCGATTGACCAAGATCTCAGCACCCAAGCTGGCCCTGCCGTCGAAACTGATGGTCACCGGCTCGCGGGTAGTCGATTCTCTTTTCAAGCAGTGGAACTTTGCCTCTCCCGTCGAACCGGGTGCGATCGAGATGGCCCAGTATTTCTGGTACCTCAACTGCAACAAAGCCGCGCGCGAATTGAGTTTCAAACCGCGCGACCCCGGCGAGACTTTGCACGATACGGTTGTGTATCTGCGCGAGAATTTTCTGGGTGGCGATGCGTTTAGGAAGTAGGCCGTGATCCATGATGCACCACTCGCCGTTATGCCCCTGCTAAATCTCGGATCCCAGACTCTTATAATTTCACACTTGTTAGAAAGACAACCAAACGCGGCAAAGCCGACTCGAAACTTGTTCCCGACCTGATGTTATTGCTTCTTGAAACTGGCTCCGAGGTTAGGTTGTAAGGCAAATGAAACTTCCACCGGGACAATTGTATGGAAGGAACCTGAAGACGCGCCAAATTGCCGGCTTGAGATTGACAGAGGTTGTATATCCCTCCGGCTATCAGACTCCTGAACACTCGCACGATCTTCCGCAACTGTGCCTCGTTCGAAAAGGTAGCTTTGCTGAAGTCTATGATAGAAAACGCCGTGAAGTCAGGCCCTTGTCTTTAATCACTCGTCCCGCAGGTGAAAGGCATGCTCAGCGTTTCCGTGAGTGGGAAGTGCACTGCTTGATAGTTGAAGTTGAGACCGGATGGCAGGAACGCGTCCGCGAACATCAAGTGTCGTTAGATCACTCTGCGGCATTTCACGGCGGCTTGTCGGTCTGGCTTGCAACAAGGCTTTACCGAGAATTCCAAATAGGGGATGAGGCTTCCTCACTCGCAATTGAGGGGTTGGCGCTGGAGGTGATGGCCGAGTTGTCCCGTCAACATGTAAAGCCGTCTGGGCGCAAACCACCGAAATCGATCGAGCAAACCAGGGAGCTACTTCACGCTCATTTCGCCGAGTCCCTATCGCTTGACGGCATTGCGAGATCCGTGGGCACTCACCCAGTTCATCTCGCTCGCATATTTCGTCGACATCATCAATGTACGATCGGAGAATACATCCGTAAGCTTCGCGTCGAGTTCGCCTGTCGCGAAATATCTACGACTGATTGTCAGCTCGCCCAGATCGCGTCACGAAGCGGCTTTTACGATCAGAGTCACTTTTCCAGGACCTTCAAACGCGTGATAGGAATCACTCCGGGTCAATATCGCGCAGCTTTCCGCTCCCGCTAACCAGATACAAATCAATTGCAAAGAAGTTCTAGCGATCCTAGACACAGTCTCCAATCGACAGGTCTAATGCATTGGGACTGCTTTGCGGAGGGGACGAGCATAATGAGAAAACTGCCGATGATTGGGATGGTGACGCTGGTGTTTGGCTGCCTCCATGTATTGCCTTGCCAGGCACAGCAGACCCTCGAGGGTGATTGGACTGGTGGAATAGATTTTGGAAAGTTCGTCCAAGGCGAGCGAAGGGCGACATTCGGATTGGTTCGTGTGGCGAAGGTGAATCCCAGGCTCAATGAACGGTATTCGGGGAGTTATCAGCTCAGCCCGGATCGGTTCGTTGATATGGGACCTATCGGGGATCACATTAGATTCATTGACTCCAGGACCAGACATACGAGGTACCTTTATCCATCATCGGAGACATCGTATTTTTCCGGCCCGTCAATAGGTATTCCTTTTCCAGTTGAGCTGAGAGTTACGTTCCTCAACGACAAGCAAGGGAAAGTATCGGGTCTTATATGGAAGGAAAATGGTAGTCGCCCGATCACCGGTAAGAAACTCCCTTACAACCAGGAGGAAGTGAGCTACAAATACGGTGACGCGACGGTCACAGCGAAGCTTTTGGTTCCTGTTACGCGGGGGCCTCACCCTGCGCTGATCAATCTAGGGCAAGGATATTTCTTGGGCCCCGACAACGGTCCAGACCAGTATTTTTATGTTCGCCAGGGGCTCGCCATGATGACGCCGATACGACGAACCATTGGCGGCTCAGAGTCAAACTATCTAAAATCGAGCTTTGAGGAGCGGGCACGAGAGGTTTTGGCGGGAGTTCAAATGCTCAAGCAACGAAAGGATATCAATCCTCGCCAGATTGGGCTCTATGGTGATAGTCAAACAGCGTGGATCGCACCGCTTGCGGCCACTATTTCGCCTGACGTTGGATTTCTTATTCTTAGAGTTCCTTCAGCGCTGCCTGTAACCGAGAATATACTTTACGAGATTGAAAGTAATCTGCGACGGGATAACTTTTCTGAAGCAGACATCACCAAAGCGCTCGCTCTTCGCCAACTCATCCATCGTACGATTTTGACTAACACCGAATGGGAAAACCTCAAGGCTGAGATTGATAAGTCGAAGAATGAAAAATGGTTTCCCTACGTGCGGGCCGGATGGTTTCCTGCGCTCAAGATTCCGCCTGACGAGGCGACTGCTAAAGGACTGCGCGACCCGCTTACTTATGATCCTCTGCCTGTCTTACAAACTGTCACCGTACCTGTTTTGGCTCTGAATGGAGAACTGGATGAGGCGGTTCCAACAAAGCGGAGTGTGCCCATTTTGGAGGGTGCTTTTCGCAAGGCGGGGAACAAGGATTTTACCGTCATAGTTCTGCCTAAAGCCGGTCACAATTTCCTGGAGACGGACAGACCGTATGGTGCTGAGGAATTTGGCAGTCACGATGACTGCGGAGATCACGCGGAGGTTACTCCCCGAGCGCCGCATACTTGAACAAGCGGAACCGATATCGTTGCTGGTCGCGTATGTTCTTAGCGATCACGCCGTGCAGATTATCGTCCCACTTGGTGTACTGCTCCATAAAGCGATCCGCCGCTGCTTTATCTCCCGCGTACTGAACCTCCAGGACCTTCGCCAATAGCTTGCCCACAACGCTGTGATATTTATCGTAGTGAATACTGAGTTTGCCACCCTCGAAGCTTAGCAATCCAGTTTCTAAAAAGAAGTTCCACTGCATCAGCTCCATCGTTTGGTACGGCTGGTCTCGACGCGGCTTGTTGTTCTGAAGCACGCGCAGGATGCCGCTCGCATAAACCGAACGCAGTTGATCCTTGGTGTAATACCCCTGCTTCTCGAGCGCTTCGGCCACAAACAGCGAAACCAAATCCGCCTTCATCTCTTCGAGCGCGCTCGCATCGTCTTGTAACGCGATCTCCAGATCGCGACCATCTTTCGTCTGATCCACACCGAGATAATGGCCCACTTCATGCCAGAGGGTACGATAGAAGTTTCCGTCCGAAGTCAGATCGTTCTTGTGCTCAGGTGCAATCGCCGCCTCCCAAGTGCGCGATGTGCCCTCAAAAATGTTCGGCTCGCGCATGATGTTCGCGCGCAGCAGAATGGTGCGGCCATAGCGGCGCGCCAGATAGCTCTCATTGGGCAAGATCGTCGCCGTGTTGCCGCCGCGCGCCTGGCCAAAATCCGCGATCACATCATAGACGCCGACAGGTATGTCCTCGCGAACTCGTTTATGGTGTTCGTAAGGCAGCGAATCTTCCAGCGCCTGCAAACCTTTCATTGCCTGGCGCAGCGCCGCGGTTTCCTGCCGGCGCGTTAGCAAAAGACTGAAGGCGAAGAAAGTCTTCACCCCATAAAGCTCGTCATCGTAAGTTTCATAAGAACCGATCTGCGCGTTTAGGTTCTTGAAGTGGCCCGTCACCCAGGCTGCGTCGCCTGACTCGTAATCATCCGATAGCAAATCGCGCGCGCGATTGCGAAGGTACTTTGCAAACTCTTCGTCGTCTTTTTGCACAGCATCGGCCGCCTCGTTCAACAGTGCGTACGCCTTCATCAGCTCATCTCCATAGGCGACTGAGTAAGGCGCCGCGTAGAATTCCAATGGATTGGACGACCTCGCGCTTCTTTGTCGCTTCAACACTTTCTGAAAAGTGTCTTCGAGCCCCTTTCCCAGGCCCGGATGCAGCGTGGCGAGCGCCGGGTATTTAGCCAGCATGGTCAAGTCGTGGCGGAGATTATCAAGGCTGGTCGCGCGCACGACTGTACGCAAGTCCATGATCTCTTCGCGCCTGTCAGGATGCGCGGCGGCATAGGCCTCAATCTCTTCTTTTTTCACGCCCCACGGATACATATTCTTTCCCGGCACAACGGGCTCGACGGGCAGGAATGGCTCACGCTTGTTATCGAGCGTCGTTGCGATTGGCCCCTGATTAAGCCGGTAAAGTGTCAGCAGATTCTTTGTGGCAGGCGAATCCTGATCTTCCAGCTTGAGCAGGCGGTCATAAGACGAACGAGCCTGCTTGTGCCGCTGCTGTTCGTAAATGTTCTGAAAAAGCTTACCAACCTCAAGCAGCTTCGCTACCGCTTTACGCTCGCCCTCGCTCAACTGCGACAGGTCCGGCGCGAGCCGGATCGTCTGCGTCTTGTCGATGATCGGCTGGCTCTTCTCAAGCGGCCAGTAATCAGGCAAAGTAATTCGAGAGGTCGTGCGCGACCCTGTTTGTGCGGACGTCGACGCGAACAAGATTGGCAACGCAAGCACAACAAATAGTTTTCTCATGGCCAGTCAGTATACTTCACCCGATATCGGTCATTGAACTCAAATGTCCGACGTTTCTGGCAGTCAGCGGTCGGCAAAATCTCGCGCCGTAGTCGTGTCTGGATCTTCCTGTCGCTTCGAATTCAACGCTTCCGCCGCGATTTCCAGACGGCACCGAGATTGCTACTTCACGCGCGAAGATGTTCCCACGACCTGTTTCAATTTCGCGACAGACACCGCCCTACTCCGTTGAGAGCATAGCTCGGAGAAAGACGTTTCTTCACGCCTTAGTTGAATTATCGGTCAGTATAGTTCAGGGCCTGCATCGTCGCTGGCGGCGCGAGCGTCGCCGGCGTGCCGTTGGCCGCGCCTACGACATGGCGCTTGAAGTGGCGCGTCTTGTACCCATCGCTTCGCGCGTGCTGGACGTGGGCTGCGGCAATGGATTCATAGCGTACCACTTGACCGCCATGCTCGGCGTGCCAGTGGTAGGAATAGATTTGGCGGAACGTGCCGCCGCGCCGATCGAATACCTGCGTTACGACGGCAAGCACCTTCCGATCGCGAACCAATGCTTCGATACGGTCTTGCTCTGCTACGTGCTGCATCATGCGCAGAACTTCGGCTTGCTCATGCGTGAGGTGCGGCGCGTTTTGCGGCGTGGTGGTCTTGTCTTGGTGTACGAAGACATTCCGTGTTGCTGGTTAGATCGTGTGGTGTGCTGGATTCATAACCGCCAGTGGCGAAACCGCACAGGCCCATGCACCTTCCGGCTCGCGCCCGGGTGGCGCACGCAGTTCAGTTCCGCCGGCTTCGAGATCGTCGCTGAGCGTCCACTCTCGCGCTGGCGCAATCTCACGCATCCTGTCTGCCGCAGCGCTTACGTTTTGAAACTAGATGGCGATTCGTGAAGAGGAACGAAAACCGGCTGGCTCCCGGGAACAGGGGAGACACTCAAGCCCGACAGCGCCAGATAGCGCGAAGGATTGGCGGTACAGAACCGGGAGCGGTAGCGACCGGATGCAAGTACTCAACTGACAGCATCTTTCGTTCTTCTATGACACGATTATTTCAAGGATTGGTTGACTCTGGGATCCGGTCGCTACCGCTCCCGGTTCCGTATTCCATGGGTTACCGAAATAGTTTGCTTGCGGCACCGCAACGCTTGTCTCTGCGGTGAGAAAAGGTCTAGAAGATTCAATGCGGGACGCAGAGAGCGCGGAGGCTACGCAGAGAATTCCTCAAACCAGGACACCATTATTCCTGATCGTGGGGAAGGACGTCTTGCAGAGTGCTGTAGTCGGCTTTTGGCTTGCTGGCACAAACGAAGCTTACTTCTTTGGGTTTTCCGGGCGCAGTTACGCTGACGCCCTGCGTGCTAATCGCTGGCTTTTCTTCACCGTTGTAATCATCGAAGATCTGATACTCGTAGCCGTTGATATTGAAACTGATCTCCGTGAGGTCAACCTGATAGCGAAAGTAGTGGGAGTAGCGAAACTGGTGCTGCGTACCCTGCCGGCCTTTTGGAAACTCAAGCTCAACCTTGCTGGGTAGGCCAAATCGATACTGCAAGTAGCCGCGCTCCTTATCAAGATCGCGCGACGCGCACAGCGATACGATTTTCGACGTGCGCTTGACCACGCAACTGAAAATAATGTTTTCATCCTTCGCGCAGAGTGAGGTTGCTTGCAGCGCGCTCGTCGGCCGTTTATCACTCTTTTGTGATTGAAGCGGAGTCGCGAACTGGACAACTAAACAGCTACACAATCCTAAAATGAGTGCGAATACCGCTAAGCGCATGTACCTTCCTCCAGCTAAGCGCAAACCGCCGCAGTTCCTTACGTGACTTCTTCATCACGCTCGTAACTCTCCAGGACCTCAAGCAGGCTTGAACGCTCCGTATCGACAGCGATGATCTTTCCACCGTTTCGTTGAAGCGTGCGCAGCACACGATCGAGAACGTCATCGCCACTTTTCTGGGAAAGCGAAACGGTAAAATAATCCATCTCAGGCTTGATCTCAAAATGATCTGCCTGCCCTTCGAGGGCGCGTTCAATTTCCTCCTGGCTCATTTCCGAAACGCTCAGACACACGGTTTCCGAATCGGAGTTCATCGAGCGCAAGGCTGCTGCGGTATCCGTGGCCCGGATCCGACCGCGGCTGATGATGGCCACTCGATCGCAGAGCGTCTCGACCTCGGCGAGATTGTGCGACGTGAACAGAATCGTCACCGGCGGATCTTGCTGCGCCAATGACTTGATCGTCTCGCGCGTCCGCGAGGCCGCCAGAGGATCGAGCGAGCGCGTCGGTTCGTCAAGCAACAATACGGGCGGACTCGCCAACAACGCGCGCGCAACTGCGAGACGCTGCTTGTTGCCGGTCGAGATTTCGCCGAAACGTTTACGCGCGGTGTCTCCGAGTTCGAGTTGCGCAAAGAGATCAGCAATCCGGCGTTTGGCCGCGCGCGTGTTCATGCCGTAAAGCCGCGCGAAGAATAGAAGATTTTGTTCGGCAGTCAGTCGCCAGTAGAAGCTTCGCTCTTCCGCACTGGCGAGCCCAACCTGCATTCTCACGCGCACGTCATCGCGCACGCTGTCATAGCCGTTGACGGTCACCGATCCAGAAGTTGGTTGAACCAACGTCGCAACGATCTTGGTCAAGGTCGTTTTGCCGGCGCCGTTGCGGCCAATAAGGCCAAAGATTTCGCCGCGCCGCACGTCGAAGGAGACATCCCGCAACGCCTCGACCGGAGGTTTGAGCTGGCGTCGCAGAAAGGCCTTCAGCCGTGCAAAAGGGACGGGATAGATCTTTGAGAGGTGGCTAATCGAAATCGCGACGGGAATGGCGTCCGGCGCGCCAGACCGAGCGAAAACGGCGACGTCTTGCTCGTTGCTTATCTCCGTCAGAGGCATGCTCTGTCGCTTAATACCGTCTTCTCAGGTAGCGCCTTCGATGCCGAATTACGTAGGCGCGACGATGGCGCCGACGTTCGCGCCGACGTTCGCGCCGTTCGCGCCTACGTTCGCGCCACCTTCGCAGCTGCATGAACAAAGGAACCGCGACATTCTCGCCTGTAATTTGCGTTGCTTTGCCGGCGTCCTTGATTGTCTCTCGCGCACTAGCGAAGACTGGGAGACTGCCCAGGACAGTTGCAAGCAAGATCGCGATCAAGATTCTCTTCATTTCAAATTCTCCTGGTGTATTGTGGTTTAGAGTCAAGACTCGTCCCGATGCGCCGACAGAACTAATTCTATGACTAAACTTTGTCTACCTTTGGCGCTGGCGCGGATCAAGATACTGGCGCAGGCCGTCGCCGATGAAGTTAAATGCTAACACAGTTAACGCGATCGCGATGCCTGGAAAAATCAACGCGTGCGGTGCGGCTTGAAGCGTTGACAGATCGCGCGCCTCTTCAATCATCACGCCCCAGGATGGCGCGGGCGGCGGTACACCCAATCCGAGAAATGAAAGAGCCGCCTCTGCCAGCACCGCGCCCGCCATTCCTAAACTCGCCTGCACAATCAACGGCTGGATCGCGTTGGGAAGAATATGAATCAGCAGTATGCGCTTGTCACTCGCGCCGAGAGCGCGTGCGGCCTGGACGAAATCGTACTCACGGACTTTCAGCACCTGGCCGCGAATCAAACGCGCGTATCCGACCCAACCGATGATACACAGCGCCAGGATCAATCGGTTCAGTCCCGCTCCAAGAAAGGCCACCATCGCGATCGCCAGCAGCAAACCAGGGAATGCGAGAAAAACATTGAACACGTAACCGGAAATGAACCGGTCGATCCAGCCTCCGTAATAGCCTGCCAACGCGCCCAGAACCGTGCCGACCAGGGCAGAGACCGTGACGACGGTGATTCCCACTTCGAGCGAAATGCGCGCCCCGAAAACAACCCGGGAAAAAATATCGCGACCCGTAGAATCAGTCCCAAACCAGTGATGGGCATTCGGTGAGAGATAGCGTAGGGAAAGATCCGTGGCGCCAACATCATGCGTGGCAATCCAGGGCGCAAAGATCGCAACGATAACGAGTACCGCCACGATGACCAACCCGATGATGGTAAGACGATTCATTTGATCTGCCACAGAGACACAGAGACACGGAGAAAGATTGAAAAGGAATCGGACATCACACTTGAAGCCCAAATTGTTCCTGCGTTCGGTCCAATGCTTTCTGGTTTTCCTTCTCTGCGTCTCCGTGCCTCTGTGGCTTAATTCCTACGACACTCGAATTCGCGGATCGAGCCAACGATAGACCATGTCAGTCAGCGTGTTGGCGATGATGTAGGTCACACTGATAACCAGGACACATCCCTGCACGACGCGGTAATCGCGCTTGGCAATTCCATCTTCCACCAGCAACAAGCCAAGACCCGGCCAGCCGAAAATCTTTTCAGTAATGATTGCTCCGGCCAGCAGCACCCCAAGTTGCAGGCCGAGAATAGTGACCACCGGAATCAATCCGTTCTTCAGCACATGTTTGTAAATGACTTTTCTTTCGCTCAAGCCTTTCGCGCGGGCCGTGCGCACGTAGTCTTCGCTTAATTCTTCGATCACTGAAGAACGCACCATGCGCGTGAGAATGGCGGAAAGCGCGGCGCCAAGCGTGAACGAAGGCAGGATGATGTCGCTCCAATCAAACCGCCCAGAAGGAGCAAGCCAGCCGAGTTTGACCGCGAACACATAAACCAACATTGGACCGATAACGAAGCTGGGCAGGCTGATCCCGAGGAGCGCTGCAACCGAAGCTGCGTTGTCAATCCACGTGCCTCGATTCGTCCCCGCGACGACGCCAAGCGGAATCGCGATGGCCACAGCGATCAGCAACGCCGCAATCGCCAATTCGATGGTGGCCGCGTAACGTTCGAATATGAGATCGACAATCGGGCGATCGTTTCGAAAGGAAAGTCCGAGATCGCCGTGAAGAATGCCGCGCCAATAATCAGTATAACGATTGTCCGGGCCGTGCCACTGGAAATGTCTATTGCCGCCCGCGTCCCGCGGAAACGAGAAGAAGAAGGGCGGGCGATCGAGCCCGTGCTTTTGCCGGAACTGCGCGAATTGCTCGGGCGTGGCCTCTTCGCCCAAAACGGCGACGGCCGGATCGCCAGGCACGAGTTCCACCAGCAGCGTCACGAGCGAGACAACGGTCCAAACGACGAGCAAAAGGATTGCGACGCGGCGCAGCGCCCCGAGGGTTTTGTGCTTTGTGGTCGAGCGCACCTGTGCTAGTCCGGATGACTACATTCCGTGGAACGGTGCGAATAATAGCAAGCCCCGACAACCACGCGCTGTCACTGAAAGCCAGTCCCGCGGACTACGCTTGGTGGTTGCACGTTGCGTGCAACCAATCTTTGCTGCAGTCGCTGCGGCTTCTTCCCGAGATGTAGCGCCGCAATCCCTCCAGTCAGATTCTTATACTCAACCTCCTCAAACCCAATCGTGCGCATCAGCGCTGCGAGCTGTTTCTGATCCGGGAATCTCGAAACCGAATCAGGCAGATACTGGTATGCGCTTCGCGATCCACTCACGATGCCGCCCAGCCACGGCAGCACTGTGCTGAAATAGAACTGAAACGCCGCGCGAAACCCGGGCACGATCGGTCTTGAAAACTCGAGTACTGCCGCTTTGCCGCCAGGTTTCAAAACTCGCAGCAACTCTGTTAGTCCGCGATCCGTGCTGGAAAAATTTCGCAGCCCAAACGCGATGGCTACCCTATTAAAGGAGTCGTCGCGGAATGGCAGACTCAATGCATCGCCTTCGACAAATGAAATCGCCGCCTTGACCTTCGACGCTTTCTGCGCCGCAAGCTCCAGCATCGGCCGGCAGAAATCAGTGCCCACGACATGACCACCCGTCGATTCAAACAGCGTTAGAGCCAAATCTCCTGTGCCGCAAGCAACATCCAGAGCCTGGGCATCGCCAGCCAGATCTCCGAGCAGTTCGCTCGCAACTCTTCGCCGCCACCGCTTGTCCATATTCGCGGACAAGAGATGGTTCAAAAGGTCATACCGAGCGGAGATCTTCGCGAACATTTCGCGCACGCGACTGGCGTGCTCCTTCTCGGATGCGCTTCTGTTGCTAGACACAGTTTTGCGGAATTAGTTTAAGGTATGGTTGCAGCCGCATTGCGAAACATTTGTGATTAGTCAGGTTTTGGCGGTGGCTTCGTGCTCTTTATGAGGGGGTTCGGGTTTTTCGGTGTAACAAGAATAGGAGTACGCTTTCTTGTTTGAGGCGCCGCGTTTGTTGTCGAAGTCTGTTCTTGCGCCTTCGGCGCAGCAACTTCTCCCATTACTTCAATCTTTTGCGTCGGAGCTAACTCGGCCTTGAGTTGATCGCCGTTGCCGACCACAACTGAGGCCGTCGGCACTTCGCGGAAGAGACGGATCGCCACCCGTTGCAGATCAGCGAGCGATATGGCATTCGAGGCGCGCATCTGTTCGTCGACCGACGCCAGGGAGTAGGTGTCGATGTCCAACCAAACATCGGCCATCGTATCAGTTCTAGAAAGCCGCGAGTTGACGACCGCCAGCGCGCCGCTCTTCGCCATCTCCAGTTCATTCGCCGAAACGGGAGAGCTAATAAGCGACTGCAAAACATTCCGAGCAGCTTCCAATGTCTTCGCCGCGGAAGCATTATCGACCGACGCTCCCATCACGAAAACTCCGGGCAAGAAGTGCGCCTCTTGTCGCACGAAAAACGACCCTTTGTTCAAGTCTGGAACGAGCTTCTGCCAGCGATCGCGCGCAACGACAGTCAGGAGAGTCGCCGCAAAATAATCACGATCTGAGCGCGCAACGCCGCGCGTGGCGAGCCGGACTTCTGCAGACTGCGGTCCCGGAGAATTCACGATCAGGACTCGAGGGTCGGGTAGATCTGGCTGGCGGAAAGTTGCCGGTACGATCTGTTCACTCTTCCGCCACCCGCCCAAAAGCTGCCTTAGTGCCCGCATGCCGCGGCGTTGATCTACGCCACCAACTATTACGAGCGTCGCATTATTAGGATTAAGAAACCGATCGCGGGCGAGCATCAGATCGGCGCGTTCAACACGCCCAAGGCTTTCGGCGGTCCCGCCAACCGGATGCGCGTAAGGGAAACTTCCAAACAATCGAGCGGCAAGCGACCAGTCGGCGACATCTGCCGCTGTATGTTTCGTATCGCTCAGGGCTTTTATTCTCGCCTCGCGCAGCTTAGCAACGTTCTGTGGCGTCAGCTGTGTGGTCACAAGCGCGCCGCGCAGGATGTCAACGATGCGGTCGTATTCGTTCGCGCGACCTTGTAAGGTGATATCGATTGAGTCGTAGTTGGTCTCGACGTTCAGTCGTCCGCCCATTTCTTCAGTGAAATACTCGTGCGTTGCCGCATCGGGGAAAAGCGCGTCTCCCAGT